>Ga0307514_10000059_pt1 | contig 289523 bp, 267 predicted proteins | sample 16_EM_MG_FD_203088 | JGI IMG/M metagenome (GOLD analysis project Ga0307514, IMG submission 203088) | Populus trichocarpa ectomycorrhiza microbial communities from riparian zone in the Pacific Northwest, United States - 16_EM | ecosystem: Host-associated > Plants > Roots > Unclassified... | reverse complement strand
AGTATGTTTATAATGCTCCCAGGCCACCCCTACAGAGTTGTGGTTGCATCGCTAAATATTTGCAGGTGGGGAGTCGGTTGCCATGCCCAAACGGGCCGGGAATGCCAAAGTTACGATCCAAGGGATATGGTTATGTCCCGGAGTTATTGGAACCTCACCACATTTACGGTTTATATAGAGGTTTTCTTATTAAAGATCAAGGCGAAACCTAGGAATAGTGAAGGAGATCTCCTTCACAGCCGCGCACTCGGAATATAAGATGCTGCACTGTGAAGCACTCGCAAAATACACGCCGTGTAAGGATAAAATATCTTTCCATCAGCACACCACCAGAGCACTGGCACCGTCGTACTACAAAGAGGCCAATAATATTACAAGGAACCTAGATAGATACCACTAGACATAGAAAAACGAGCCAGAGTGATACCGTATGGATTCATACAATGTCAGTGGGGCCAGTATCTACCAAAGGAAGATCGACAAGACTACATTACAAAGGGGTATAATATGATGCTGATGCTGATGATGATGATGATGATGATGATGATGACGATGATGACGATGATGATGTAGACAGTAAGAAGGGTATATGTGGGTAGGCAGAGACGGAAAGGACGAAAAAAACTGCACCTATAAAACCCCCCCGTGCTTGAAGAATGCTCGAAAGGCAAAAACATAAAAAAATCAATAAAGACACGAAAACACCGGTATCCAAATATCAAAAAATGACGACAGCAGCAAACATATCCACACCACAAATATCCCAATATTCATCTTACAAACCCCGCCCTGCCAACCAACAAAACCGATCAACAGACCAACCAACCCTACACACCGTTCAAAAATGCCGGGAATAAAGAAACCAGTCCAAAGGGAATAATGATGGCGATATTATCGAAGGCGGTCGAAAAGCTGGACGCTCCCTCGCTTACTCTCTCCTCTTTCTCGCTTCTCCCCTCCTCTTTCTCTCCCTCGTTCTTCTCTCCCCTCCCTCCTCCTTCCTTCGTAGCAGGTGGGGTGAAACTGTGATCAACACCTTGGATCCCCCACCTCCACCTTCAAGCTCGCCATCGTCTGGCTTCGATTCGCACGCACCTGTCCCACTGCCGCCGCTCCTTCACCCATCTCCCAGTCTTTCTGCACCTCCTCCAAAACACGCTTACACCAGATGCCAATATCGCGTTCAAACATCCGCCATCCCTCCTCGGTCCCATTAACGACTGACATAACATCGAATTTCAAACGGATCTCGAAGCGAATTTCGGCAGCCTTTTTCCAGTACCGGAGGTTGTCAGCCAACCTGTAGGGCTTGCTGAATTCAGTGTGAAATGTTGGGATCTGGCCGAATGGCCGCTTTGACCGCCGTACAACAGCGTTGTGGATTAGGATAAGACGGAGGCCGGACTGTAATGCTTTCAGGAAGGGCGTGGGGAGGATTTCTGCTGTTTCTATTGATGAATGCGGGGGCAAGGGTGTCTCGGAGGAGTCGAAATATGCTAGAAATAAATAATAACGATCTGAAAGGACAGCATATTAGTAAGTGCTGTAATAGGAAGGAGGAGGTCGGGTATGCAGGGCATTGCAGCATACCATACTCACGGCCGTCCCAGCTGCCCTCCAGCCAATCCCGGCCTTTTCGACGCAACTCAACAATGGCCTTTTCTTCCTCCTGAAGCGCTGACTCGACACCCGTAATCCAGCTTATGACTGCGTCGCGTTCCTCGGGCCTCACACCACCTTCGAACTTTCGCTGCGCCATGCGCTTGAGCACATCCAGCACCGCCAGGAATTCCTCGCGCAGCGTTTTGTCATCTTTACTAGAAAGAAGCGATATATCTGTGGTGTAATAGTATGTCTTTGCCGCTCGGATCGCGGCTGTTCCAATCTCGCACAATTCAGTACCCTGAAGCTCCTGAAACCCTTCGAACCCTTCGCTGTCCTTGGGGACTTTGCCCGCTCTCTCCCAGGCCTTCTTAGTTACGCCGAGCGAATCACGCAGTCTTCGTCGGAGTACATCGGCATCTGGCGCTGGGGGAAGGTGCCTCGTATGTGGGTTGTATGTTGATGTTGTCGGCGGCAACATAATTGAATCGTCGAAATCATAGTCCTCCAATTCTGACGGTGACTCCATGAAGTACTCTTGTTCGCCGGGCAGGAATAATTCTGGTGATGATCGAAGCGATGAGTAAGTCGAGTCTCGAAGATCAGGTGAGGTGTCAACCGTCAAGTTGGTCTTGTCTTTGTCTTTCTTGTTCTGAAGACCTCTGCGGTTTCACACGTCAACTGGACATTCTATACTACTACAACTACTACCACCACTCGGTCAATGATGTATAACTCACCCTCCTCTCCCATCTAACAGCCCCGTCTTTGCAAAAAAATATTGCAAATGAGCAATACTCCCCAGAGCCATTACGCTCTCCCTTGACCGTGCAGATGTCGAAAACTCGGTCCCTTGCGGCCGCATAAAGCCCCTCCTCCGAGTCGTCATAGTCATGGACGACCTATTTGATTGCGTCGAGAGGGTGGATTCCCCAGAAAATGACCGGTCTAATGGTGCCGTCATGGGTCCAGAGATTGCGCGACGCAACAAACCCGGTACAGGCGGGGAGCCAGGCGAGGGCGGGGTCGACGGAGGAGTGCTCGACCTGAGGGTCATTGTCGGAGTTTTGCGAGTCTTTGTGGGGGTGGTGCGGGGCGTGGCATTGGGGGTGACTTCTGAGGACATATCTGGGATGCCACGAACGCGGTAGGCCAAGGGAAGAGTCGATGCGGTGAAAGAGATATCGCAACGTATTTCACTTCCGAAAAGACGCGTCAGTAGAGTAGTTTCAAGAAGGTGTCGAGGGTGGTGAAGTAGAGAGGAGGTGAGGAGGTCTGAGTAGTTGGGGTCGTGATGTTGAATCGAGATGTGGAGGCGGTCGCTCCCGGCAACCAACAGAAACGCACCATTATGTACTTCACGGCACGTTTAATCTCAGTCAATTGGGGCGGAATGAGCAGGACTTTCACCCATTCTGCATAAGTGGGCAAAAGTGCTCACATATACATCGTCATGTTTCACGTTTATTATGCCTTGTGTTCACCTTGACAGCGGCTGAGAGAACAATGCAAATATATGCGAGTGCAAATGCAACCCAATAGGGATCTCCAACAACCTTGGTGTTATCAGCACCTTCCTTCTAGCGGTTGCTGCTGAGTCTATATGCCACCTTACAAAGAATCCCTGGATGCCATCAGACTGACAACATTAGCAGTCTTATTATATTATTGCCATCATGTTGATCACAAAAAGGTCAAATCCACTAATTTTGCTGAAGAGTACTGAATTAATAAGGCCGCACCTCCGCTCCGCAGTGCCGATTCATAGGTTCTCATTCGCCGCCGGGAATCCTGTATCCCGAGGCCGACCACGGGAATTGGATGCCGCTTCCACTCCGTCCCGCTCGTACCAACGCCAACTCTTTCCCAACCCATCCAATTGACGTAACTCCTCTCAATTCCGATAAGTGGTATTTCCTCTCCGCCGGAGTTATTGTACTCTACTTGATGGAGCAGTCCCGAAAGGGATCCCGGAACATCTCGTCTCTGGCGTACAGATTTCGTGGGCTCGGTCCGGACTTGGGACTTGGCTAGACTTTCTTCGCGAGAATTGAATCGACTTAGGTCGCAGTTCAAGACTTCATCTAAGTATCATCGTAATCTCCAGAATCGCTTACAGTCTCAAGACCTGTATGCATGTCTTCATCCAGTTGGTGAACGGTCCTTTAGATACGCTGTCGGAAATTCACCACCATGTTCCTGGCAAGGGAGGAGATCTATACTCTACGTACCCTTCTACATTATGAAGATATCACTCATGGAGTCCTGAGATTTGCCAGAAAATATCCCGGGTCATGTCAATGGTTTCCTCAGTCCTGAGATATCTCGCTCGTGGACAACACGACAACTCGTAAATCTCGTCAGTTGTCTCGCCTCCGCCTACAACCCCATACATCTCCAAGTTTTTAGGAGGCAATTGGTAACCGGATCGAGTGCTGCTTTATGCAGTGGAAGAATCGTCGGCTCAGCCAATCCACGTCGAGAAGAGAGGCGCGCAGTACCCGGAAATGCTCTGAATGATCAGTGATGACGTCCATACTAAAGGTGGATTCATGGCCACATACCCCAAACGCATGATGTAAACGTGGTTGCTGGTTATGTCTAATATGGTAGCTGGCTTCTTGGGGCGCTTTTGATAGAATACACCAATCGCCTGCCAAGACTCGATATTAACATCGTGATGCCCTCCAATATCAAGTATATCTGTGTCACCAATGGGATCCCGGTCATCACCCGCCAAAATTCTATCCACGTATAGCTGAAATTTATACGAGCCTGAATGGTCATCTATGGTTCCACATCGATATCTCGTATAGCTCCATATGGTTCCATACGACTCTGTATGTTGATATGACCCATATGGATCCATATGCAAACGTCAACTTCGTTCACTATTTGCCAGGGCTAGCCCTTCCCACTACACCTCGCCCAATTTTGCTCCATTTAAAGAGTCCGAGTTCTGAAATACTCTTCACATTAACCCCCATCAATTCATGCGAGCAGTGTATAGTGCAAGAAGTATCTCAGAACTCGGATCTGAGACTGGCAGTTGGATCATTGTCCATCACTCACCATTTCAGCTGGACTGCATCCCATATCTCTGCCAACTGTGGATGGATTTGGACACCCTATCTGACAGAGTACTTCTAGTATATTTTAAGTAAGGTAAGCGTAACCTGGCGTATTATGGCTGGAGTCTGATTCCAGCTAGCCCAAGTGGTCCTCCGCTCCATATACCAGGTCGGATCTAACCGAATCGTCTACAGCCGTACTATTTCCAGATTGGATAGGAATTCGTGTCCATAACTCCGTCGATTGTGCGGTAAGCTCTCGGAAGGCACACAAGAGCGTCTTAAGGATAGTGTCTGGTGTGTCTCGGCTGGGATGGTCTGATACTATCTTTGGTTACCCTAACCACCCTTTATAGATAGCACAGAGAGAGCCCTGTGTAGAGTACAGTATTTAATTGTGCTTTAGCTCTAGTTCTATCCACATGCCAACCAGAGGAAACTCGCGAGAGTTGAATGGAGGGAGATCAGGTAATTTCGATGAGACGAAGGCAACTGGATTCCCTCAGCGGCGGTTACGGCGGGATTGTTAAAGGCCGAGTATGTCTAATCGAATTTGAACAAGTTCGCAATATTCTTGACCGGCTCACGATCAGGAATTAACTGGCAAACTTGCGAACTTCCGTGCATTTCTTAGTACCTACAATGATTTTAATATAAGCACAAGTTGACATTCCCGCAGCAATTAGGCACCCGAAATCCCGGGCACAATGTACCTTCTGTATAGCTTTATAGCCAGCTCTTTGCTCTATTGGTTCTAACTGAATGTTTCTACCAAGACCGACCCAGGAGGCCCTGGGATGGCGGGATGTAGGAGTGTATGATAGTTGCGAGGCGTTCTCTAGAATTATCCCATGCATATGACGGATTTCATTTCCACAGCTAGCGAGGAATGAACAGATTCAGTTTGTCTAGCTCACTGGGCCGGGATCTGGCAGGCAAAGTTCCCGGAATTACTGCTCCATTTCGTGAAAAATTGCAAGTTGGTGAGAACGCCTCTCAGACGGAATAAATAGTTAGGAGAGCAAATAGATGTGATCGCGCCGAAAAAAAAGGCTACCCTGGACCGGATCTTGGGCGTATAAAGTGAGAGCTTAGAGGTTAAATGTCACTATGCCCATAGTCAAATAGACACAGAAGAATAAACACGTACATACCATCCAAAATCACTCCCCAATATTTGCTAACGAGCCTTAGGGTAACGAAAGCAATGTTCACCCCGCTGAGCCAGATACCAGGCTGAACCTGGTGACAGGTACTGCCAAGAAGTGGGGGGTTGGGGCTTCTGACTTCTTTGCTCACTTCACTTTTTCCGCTACTACAGTGACGCTGCCTACGTTTCGTCGCTCCACAGACACGGGTCTTTGCGGTGTGCTATGTCTCAAGAACGCGGTGAACCAGCCAACCTCGCATTCGTGGGAGTGACCGTAACCGACCGCTCAGAATTATATCTTCTCGCCCAAAAGCGATGCGACTACCAGGTATAGCACATCTCAGCTGATCGGATGCTGCTGACACGACAAGCCCTAATCATATTCGTACGTGCAAAATTTTGGTATACTTGGAGATCCACAATGTATCTGGCTTGAGCGTAACGGAAGCAAGTTTTTGCTTGAACTGGACCTTTGAAATGACTACATCCCCGCTTTTGCAAGGAATAAACTGCTGTTTGAGTTCTCGGGACATGCTGCGGTGGATGGAGATGTATGCTTTCCCTCATGCATATCAACTTCTTGTCTGAGTTTTCAATGTAGGTTAATACATCGGACGCTAAGCCATCTGGCGCCTTGGTATTGACTTAACTACAACTGGCCTGTTACTGGGGATAAGTATGTTTCCCTTTACCGCGACAATGATTCGTGGATGGACGTCTGTAACGACATTCGCCGCATGCCGTGGTCTGGTCAGTTTCGGTTTAATGTCAAGGAGCCGTATCCGGAATGGTGGGTGGCACAGTTTGGGAAGAATACCATAATCGATGCTCAGAAATGGGATGATGTAGTAGCAGTGGCAAGTCATGTTGCGCCGAACATGGTTACAGACTTGCATGGTGATATGGCCCCACAGTAGTTTGTGGGTGCTTTTTGTGCTGGGTGGTAGGGACTTAGTTGCGAAAAACATAGTCCTACATAATTGTTCCACACTTCGTTCCGGTAACAAACTGAGGAATCTAACCGTGGCCATAGCTCGAGCACATCCCCTCCCTAACCCGATCATCTGTTGCACTGGGACTGCGGTCGCCTGAGTAGATGCTATTCGAAAGCTCATGCAGCATCGCAGCATCGCAGCGGAGTCTCTCCGGACAGTGCGTACACATTGAACAATGACTTTGACTAGTTCCCAGCGGCAATCAGATCCATCCACTCGCCTACTATTGCCATGTTCACCATAATATGAAGCCTTAATGTGGCAGAAGCTATGGAAACATGTGAGGACTCTACTAGAAAGGATAGAGTTGTAGTCGATTATTATTTGCTTCCATTGTATCTGACATAAATTTGATGCCATGGCGGGGCTACCGTAAAGACTAAACACGGCACAGCACCCGTGGCGCAAGAGGACCCATGGCACAGTACAGGCGCTCTATTTCGGTATCGCATTCATAAACAGCATTAAAACTGCGGCAAAGTCACTGAGCTACGGGTTCTCGCGGTGGCTATGTAGAGTACAGAAAATTGAGGGAACGCTTGAACCAGCAACTCAAGTCAATACCCATGCTGCGCTGATTCAGTTAGTGCTTCAGTCGAAAAGCTAATATAGATCGAGAGGAAAAGCAATGAACCACTTCTATTTTTTCAAAATTGAGTCCAACGTTATCGTTGTTGAACTGGTTCATTGAGGTGGTACATACTGGATGTATTCGGTGCGTTCCTTCAGTTCTGCCCCGCTACTGTACTTAGTGCTGTTGTTCCTTATACTCGCGTCAGGGCTGAAGGTAAGACCGTGGCCATTCCACCGGGTGATGGTTGTTGGGTCCAATTTTTGCAGACCATTATGTAGTCGTTACTGCCATTGAAACAACGTCCCTCTACCTGCTTAAACCAAGTATCTCGAATGTGGTCCCCAAAATCTGGGGAACCCCGGCGATCCCCATAACCAGATTGTGATCCCATCGGCTATCAACCATGGATTCTTGCGTTACCATTCAGCCCTCAGATAGATGATCCTAGCCATGTTCTGGGCGCCAATCGGGCCAGCTTTGAGAAGGCAATGTGTGTCGCAGATGGTCCTATTTAATTCCATCAGCATACTCGAAGGTGTAAGTGGATAGGACCACACTACATTGCGTAAGTATCAAGGAAGAACAACCCCAACTTGCCATTCACTCATAACCTTTAAACCTCTCAATGTCTCTGTGCTTGAAACATCTCGGAATGCTAGGTATAAATGTAATCTCGATCAGACGCAAATTCTTCCCACTACTGCGCGGAAGCAATCTTGTTGGGGTGAGCGTCTAATTGATCGAGACCAAATGCCAATACTTCCCTGAAACTGGACAACAACTCCGTCGGTTTGTATGAGCTCAAACAAAGCAGTTATATATTTCGGCCTCGTGAATAACGAAATCAGAAGAGGGGTTAGAGCAATTCCATCACATGCTGGCTAGTATGTGCCGAATAGATATGCAACTAACACACTTCTCGCGAAGGGTCCTTCATCGCAGCGCTCCAATAGAGTACTCTATGTTCTCGGGCATATCCGGGGAGGACTCTCTACTCTGAGCGTTCCTCCGTTCGACCAAAAAGACTGAAGTACCTTCAGGTATAGTAACATGGAAGGTTTCATTTGGCGCTGCTACGACATAGAATGTTCGCCACTGGGTACATCGATGCGGCAGAGACAAAACTCCAGTAGCGAGTTGAGATCGGGTAGCACAGTTCTGCGGGTTCGTTGTGACAGGTTGTTCTCAAGGACCAATCGGGCCCTTCTTCGACGTAAGGCACACGCATCACTCAGCTTGCCACGACACGCAGTGTCAACGTACCTGCATGCATTGACATCGACGTAACTGTGCGCCGGTGGCGTTGAAACGTCACACCTCCTGCAGTTCACCGAGGTGCGACAACTCCGTTTTCTCGTCAGCCATCGCCATTTTCCAACAGTCTAGACGTCTACCTAATGAGCCACAGGTATTTGATGTAATCGGTAGTTTAATTGACAGGTAGATACATAAATACATATATACATATATACGTATCATTTTATATGTTCTGCATATGCTAGCCATGTAGCTGTGTGGGTTCCAATCCCTTACTATAACAAAGAACCCTCTATAGGCACATAACTCCAGTTGAGATGAGTCCAGCAACACAAGGAAAACGAAGTCTGAACATCCCTAAACCTCCCAAAACCCAAAACACGATTGTATAAACCGAGAACCCCAGACGCTATGCAATTACAGAAACAAAAGCGATGCACACAGAAATCCACATATACTATACAATAATCAATCTAGTAACAATAAGAAAAACCGACCCAAAATATTTAAACGAAAATCACAGATCCAATACAAACACATGGGAGTGGCTATAGACACTTCAACCTAGAAATCAAAGAAGCCACCCCATAACCAACCCCGCCAGACCAACAAGCAACGCTTCTATTGCGCCCAGCTTGTTGGCATTACCCGTGAAATGCTCGCCGGTGTGAGACGGTGAGCTAGAAGAGCCAGAAGCATAATGAGATGAGGGCGAGGTAGGTGATAGGGTGGACTCCGCGGAGTCAGTGGTGCCCTTGTTTTTGTCGTCTGGGTAGGGCTCACCCGTTTTTTCCGCCTTAGAAGAGCCGCTAGTAGTAGGGATTAAGAGTCCGACTTTGGAGTTGGAAGACGCTCTTGATGATGGCGAGGCAGAAGCGGCAGAAGACGAGGGTTCGACGAGATTTCCTGCGTTGCCTTTGCCTGATTGAGGTCCAGCGTCGACTTTTCCGCCAATAGCCTCGATAGATTGCCAACGTCCGGTTTTGTCGGTGTAGCGGTATGCAGTTCCCGTCGAGTAATCGACGACCTTAATCTCCTTCACAACCATATCGAAGGGCCCAGCCTTGTAATTAATCGGTCCACCAGACCATTCTAGCAAATGTTAGAGACCACACTTACATTGATCAGATAAGTGAGAGCACTCACCGATTGTTCCTCTTTCGTTGTTCTCGTCTCCAGCTGCCCAGGAACCGATTCTGACCTGCATAGGAGTTTGAGGATAGAAGTCTCCCTTCACATCGGCAGGTTTTAAAGTACGAACGACCGTGCCATCGATGATCCAATCAGTCTTGTCTGCAGTCCAATCAAAACTGTAGGTATGGAATTCTTGGCTGTTCATTGAATGAACTGCGCCGCGATCGTAAGAGCCGGTGTTTCCTTTTCCAAAGTAATTTGACTGAGCTTCCTGGGTTCTTGAACCAACCCACTCCCAATCTATCTCATCCAGATCGTCGGATTGAAGCACAACCGATGACACAACTCCTCCACCGGGAGCAGCCTTGACAGTGACATCGAGATGGCCCCACATGATATAAAAGTTGCTGACGATGGTAGGTGCGTCGAGGCGCTTCTCCACCCGGAATATGGCACCATCCTTTCCACCATATATAATGACATCCTTCCCGGCTGTGGTTTGGAAATCTGGTGCTGCACCTCCGTACTTGTGGTCGTAGGTTCCAGCAAGTGCAGGATCATTGGGACAGGCTGCCATTAGTAGTAATTAGCGTACATTCATGACATGCCATGAGGCAGGATGAGGTTGCTCACCCTTCTCGAGTGGGTTGCAGTGCGTCCACGTCTGTCCAGCCGCCAGAAAGCAGGTGGCTATAAGGACCGCTAATTTGAATAACGAGGAACGCATGGGTGCTGAAGCGAATGCGTACGAATAACGATAAGAGGTGAGAACCGAGTAGTGTTTGAAGCCGACTTATGTGGACGTTGTTGTTACGACGATATTTACCGTACCGGTCTGTAACGAATGTAGAAGTAGTAGCAGCTACAACCGAACCGAGCAAAACAGAAAGAGTGATGGAGAGGAGAGGAGAGACAGACAGTAACAGAGGGGCGGAACGATTTAAGAGTCTTAGAGTCTGTAAGAACGATGCCCGAGCTTAGAAAATGTATCCCTGTTTCTTTGAGGTTGGGGAGGAGGGGCGGTCTGCGCCACTTCTTTGAACCACTATCAAGACCTAAAGACCATCAGTTGCGCTTAGCTCAAACCGCCAAGGTCGGTAAGATTGCAATAAGGAAATCATCACCAGATTAGATACTGAAGCCGTTTCCAAATCCCAAGATCAGATTCGCTGAGTTCGGGAATGTTTCGGAGGAGCGATGAGGAGGAGCGCCGAGTGCTGGGCACGCTGGTGTGGGCTTTGGAGTCCTTTTTGAATGGCAGTATCGGGTGCTTGGAATGATGAGACGAGGGCTTGGAGTGTGCTGTCACCAGAATTCGCGATCACAGAAAACTGAAGGGAGATACGTAGAGGTACGTATCCCCAGCAGCGCCGCTATCCGCTGTCGTTGCACCTTGGCAGGGCCACCTCAAAACAAATTTCCTTCCTCGGCTGGTTTTGTACAACAGCTGTACTCCATCTAGATATGCGCACTCTAAATTTCTAGTAAGCTGCATGGAGTACTTCCATTTCTCTATTCAGTTATTATTGGCGGCAATACTACCAGTTAAACTCTGTCCTCCATCCAACCACTTATCACTTACCCAAAGAATACTTCTGTTATAGAGAACGCTTCAGGTCTGACATTCTTCGTTGTGTTTCAACTCTTCATGAAATTCGAAACTACCGCGCCGCCATCAGCAACTTCTGGTCTTCGATATCAACCAGAAGCTTGGAACGCGAGCCTGGTTAGATCCATAGGTCATGACCAGTGCCACTACGCCAGAGGTCAAAGCAAACGGCTTAAATCGTGGGGTCTTAGTTCAGGAGTCCAGTAGCTCTTAGGATCACCACGATACAATGTAGGAACAGCCCAGAGTGGATTGGGCATTTGAAGTACTCAAGTAACTACCGATACTCTACATAAAATACTCGAGGCTGGTATACAGGGCATTTATAGTAGTATCATCAGGTCATAGGTGACCGGAGTTCTACCGATCCCAGAAACTGGAGGAGACTGATATCTAGAGTCACGCTAGGTCTTTAATTTTGGTCTAAGGCTACCGCCACACTTGAAGAAAAGAGGGTTCCGAGATTAAACTACGTCCGTTCTTCCAGGTCTGCTCTTGCCTACATACGTATGTAGGTTTTGATTCCTGTCGGCGGCTAGCCTGCTTCAATTCGGTATTAGATATCCATTCGGTGAGCAATTCATCGCTTCAAGGCCTTTAGTGGATGCAGCTCACCAGCCAAACGCTCGGTTTTCTGGGGGAGCGCATATTGATGCTGGGTTTACTTCGTTCGAGCCACGATGTACAGCCCAGCCACCCTCCACAGGGAAGTCGGCAAGTCGGATACAGTTAAACAACCAAATTGCCTGTCGCAATTCTGTCATAGATTGTCACTCGGCGCTGCTGTTCTCAACTTTTTTTAGCAGTTTTACCTATTGTATGGAAAACTGAAGTTCTTGAAGAATCCTCCGTTTCCTTTGCTTCATGATGGAAGTTGGTGCTCTCTGAGCTGTCTAGACAAGGCCGACTGCACGTGATTGCTTGACGGAGCAACAAGAGGCAGCCGCAAGCAACCCACCATATCGTATCACAACCACAACCTAACATGTCGTGGCTCAAGAAGTTTCTGCCTCTCGGCGAAGAACGTCGACAGGGCACCAACTTCGGCTTCCAGGTCCTCAAGAATACCAACAAGTTTATCGCCATAGAGCCGTGGTTCGACTTCATCTGTGGTATCAACGGACGCTCAGTTGTATGTACCCAACCCCGCTATAACGCCGAACAGCTCCAGTAGCAGCAGCAGCAATATCAGCTCATCTCTAACCCGCTCCTTAACCCCAGGAAGACGGCAACTCCTATCTTTTCTCGAAGGAAATCGAAAACTGTGCTGGACGAGATGTAGCCTTCTCAGTGTGGAGTGCAAAAGTCTGTCTGCAATTACTATCCATCTACCTACTATCCAGTCAACTGACTGTCATCAGGGCCAACGAATGCGCGATGTAATGGTGTCTGTTCCTTCCTCTTCCATATCCCTCGGCCTCACCCTCCAATGGTGCCCCGTCTCTACTACCGAGGACATTTGGCACATTCTCGACGTGGCTGCCACCTCGCCCGCCGATTATGCCGGTCTCCTCCCTTACAGCGACTACATCATCGGCACCCCTGAGGGCTTGGTCCGCGGCGAATCTGGTCTTGGGGAGCTAGTTGAAGACCATATGGACCGCCCGCTCCGTCTCTACGTATACAACCATGAGTATGACGTAACCCGCGAGCTCCACATTACGCCAACACGATCATGGGGCGGCGAGGGCGCGCTGGGTTGCGTTCTTGGGTTCGGGGCGCTACACAGGATCCCTCTACCGCTCCATGAGCCTGTACAAGGTCCCGGCGAGACGCTGTTCTCAAACTCTCCACGCCCGTCGGGAGATTTCAGCAGACCGCCAATGGACCCGGATGAGGAAGAGTTCCCGCCAACGGAACCGGGGAACCTAATCACGCCCGCTGCTACTGTTCCCTCACCGTACCAATTCACGCCAATGGACAATCCGGCGTTCCGTGGCACGTCACCAGGCGCTCACCTGTTCTCGGCTGCGAAATCGAGTACACCCCCACCAAGGTCGACGTCCTCGCCGGTGCCTGCACGACACAAGGCGAAACATGCTCGTGATTTCGATACAAACTTGATGGATGATTACTTGAGGGAAGGGGAACAGAAGAGCAAAGAATTGGAAGGGAATAGAAGCAGTCCGGCGAAGATCAATGCGGGGCTTCCTCCGCCTCCAAGAAGGGCAGGTCCACCACCCAGGAAGACGGCTACTCCGGTACCACAACCGGAGCAGGCGAAACCGGAGGGAGAAGATGAGCTGGATTGATTACCGGGGGTTTAATACTGTCTTCTTCTTTGGCGACTGTTGTGTTACGTGGCGGCGTTTTTTGGTTCAATGACAGCTGGGTTATGCGCTAGTGATTATGACTTACGTTTCGCATTGATCTTGAATGGCCGAGGAATTGGGACGTGAAATGAATAATGAACATGAGCTGAAGCGATAGGAAACCTACTGCCAGTTTTGTAGCCCCCTCAAGTCTGTACGCAGCACCATCATTTATAGCAGTTCATGGTAAGCCTTGAACAAGTGCATTTGGAATAGATATACAAATTCGAACGATATGAGCCTTTATTCGAGTAATAGATGGGGTAATGATACAATATATGCACGCTATGACACTAGTAAAGAAGCGCAGATGTGTAAAGATGCAATAAACAAAGGGAAGGATAAAAATAATGTAGTAGCTATAGCCCTTTGTCGTCTTGATAGATATCGATTCAACTTCCTTATTCCTTTGCCTCCGCAGCCGCTTTACCACCAGCTCCATCGCCCTCCTCAGTTTGCGGTTCTTCCGATGCGAGAGTTTCCGCGTTTTTCGATTTCTTACCCTCGCTCTTATTCTCCTGCTTATCCTTCTTGTTGACAGGCTCTTTCTTCTCGTCGATTGTTTCCATCTCCGTCGGAGGAGGCTTGCTATTGGATGGTGCCTCTGTATCTGCAGGCGTCGGTTGGCTGCTGGTGAATTCCTTCTCCGCCTGAATACAAGCTTCAACCATCGCCTCCTCATCGTCAGAGCCGAACTCATCCTCCAACTTAGCGGCCGGCGGTAGCACCTTTGGGGCCGGCGCTGCTGGCATTTTCCCTTTCTCCTGTTTCTGCTTCACCTCCATTGGCTCCGCAACAGCTTTCCCCACCAACCCAACGGACTTTTTCCCATGCAAACTCCAATCAATGGGACCGGGGTCCCCATACCTGCTTTCCAGCCACTCATTCGCCTTCTTGAAGTGTCCGCAATCAAACTATTACCACCCGCCATTAGCCTTCATTCCTATACTTATACTGCATACCCAGACGAAAACCTGAAACTTACAAATCCCCTGCTAGCACTTAACGGACTCGGATGTACGCTCTTGAGTACTAAATGCCGACTCTTATCTACGCCGCTGACCCGCTTATCCGCATGGGCTCCCCAAGCCATGAACACAATGCCGCTCTTGCGCCGTTGCGCGACCACCTCAATAACCTTCCCGGTCAACCGCTCCCAGCCCTTGCCGGAGTGGCTCCCGGCGTCGCCGGCACGAACGGTAAGGGAAGCGTTGAGCATCAACACGCCACGCTCCGCCCAGGGGACTAGGTTCCCGCCCCTATTTGGCGGCGGCGTAAACGATGGGTAATCATTCTTGAGGCATTTGTACATATTGGCCAGACTTGGCGGGGCGGTGATGGGGGGTTTGACGGAGAAGGAGAGACCATGGGCTTGGTTTGGGCCATCTGTGACAAAGTATCAGCCATCAATATTCGTGACACGAAGAAAAAAGGTGGTGAGGAAATACGATATGGATCCTGGCCCAATATTACGACTTTAACAGTGTTGAGAGGACAGTATCGTGACCACGAGTAGATTTCGTTACGTGGAGGATACACGGTCCCCTTTTCATTTTCTAGGAAGCGCTTGAGGGCAAGGAACTTGTCGGTTACGAGCTCGTCCTTGAGGGCGGCGAGCCACGATTCATGCATAGTTTCGATCTCGAGGGTGAGGAGCTGTTTTTGCTCGGCTGTCAGGGAAGAGACCCATGCTTGTTTGTTGAACCTTGAGGGAGGAGTGGTGGAGGAAGAGCCAGCGGCAGAAGGTTTCGGAGTAAAGAAGGAAGTTATTGAACGCGCTTTCTTTACGGTGTTTTCGGTGCTAGTTGGAGCTTTACGCTTGAGGGAGGCCATAATGAGCTGAAGTGGAATAAAGTGAAGTGAGGCGAGTAGAAGGAGGTAATGTTAAAGGAGACGAAGTTTCAGGCCAGCCGTGGAGAACGCGTAAAGTAGACGTGACATATGTACTATACCTATTTGGGTACTCTAGTCACCACGCAAAAACCGCGCAGGAACCTGGTTCCTTGTTTCCCGTATTCTGCGTAGATACTCTAGAGTACAAGGGAAACATGAACGCTCGAGCCACCAAATAAGTTTATTATTAAATATCACAGCAAAAAAAAAGGGGACCCTAAAGAATGCCAAATAGGCTTGCTTGATGGTTTAGTGTCGGCATTAGACTATTAGCACAAAACGGTACTTATGGTATGTGGGACGATGCGATGCGTTTAACTGAGGAATTTTTGGCACCCCAGTTTGCTTGGATTTGTAAGTTGTATCTTTTTGTTGAACTGGCATGTGCCTTCAGAAATGCGGTGATATCCTCAGAGGATTCACGTACTCTCGGCCCTATTTGACCCAGTCACCCTTGCCAAAGCGGGCATGGATACTGAGCATATAGATAGGGTGAGGCAAAAATCGTTTGCCCCCCGTAGCAAATGAAACCCCAGAATACCATGCAGCTCGGTCCGCTCTCTCGACCTTCATCATCTGCTTCCCGACTTCCGTCGTGGCCTTGGTAATGCCACAATGCAGTTTCTGTACAGGTCTTGATTTCGACTGCAGCTCCACGATACAGTACTGCAGCACCGAATTATCCACTAGTAACGCATACCGTATTTACTTGGCAATAAGTCACTGTACTAAACTTGTAGCAAGTAACTATTTTACGAGTCTTCGTGCGTGAGCTACAGATTCCTGAGGTGGCTTACGCACGTTAGTACTATACCTTGGTCCCCTCCTGGTTTCTTCCATATGGTAGTATATGAATTACTTCACAGTAGGTCGTCATTTCTCCTATTAGATCTTGTCCATCTGCCAGAAACTCAACAGCTACACTCATATCCAATGCCCGGTAATTGTACAGCGCCCTAGCATTCTCAACATCAGATATGTTGGAGAGTCATCTGTATGAGAATGTGGCAAAGCTAAACATCCGGCGGCAAGTATAGTCTGCTATCTTCAAACGTCTCGCAAGCTTGGCGGCATAGTCTCAATGTCGGAATAATCTTGCTTATTGTCTATGATCGACCCGGAGATATATACCCTCTTAAGACTTCATACTATCAGGTTCCTGAGGCGTGGATAGCAGAACCAACAAATAGGTGACCGGCGTGCAATCCCCCGAATCATTTCTTCGTTGTAGCGAAAGGATGCGTCCAAGTCGGCTGTTTTTGAAGGATGCCCATGGCATCAGTTTGGAGCTCCTAGAACCTGTAATGATTGTTGGCAACGGAAAAAACTTCTGTAGGCAATTAGCTACGGATCTGCCGTGAAATAATGGAGACGACGAACCGAATCTAGGCTCCAGAGCTCTTACCTGAGGCTCACAGCTCTGTACCAAAGAATAGACATGCTTGTGTATGCGGGTTTGCAATTGTTGTCAGGGAGTTGCTGCATAATACATTGTAGATAGGGGAGAAACCTTAAATGTTGAGATTCAATTGCGCAGAGAAGTTGTAAAGTTTGAGAGAATCCAGATTAGTGGACTGACTCTAAATTCACAATTCAACCGCCGCCGCCAAGACATAGCCAGCCACAAGACCATGTGCTGTTGATGCGATAGTGCAACATTCGAATATTCCTTTCCCATGGTATTGTCACTTTATCTCAGTTTCTTAAGAGAATCGACGCTTCATCAAGTTACGTTGTACATGATAAACAGAAACATAAAGATAACAAAGCCCCCGAGAAGAAATAAACCCGCGAACAAAAGCCCAATGCAAGCCCAAGATATGGTAACATCAAACGTAAAAAAAAAGTACACGTAATAGATCAACATCAATCCACAAACAAGTAACAGTCGCGCCCAAGCACTTTAGACGCACTGCATTATCATAAGCCGTTTTATTTTTTTGCTCATTGACCCCAGTTTACAACTCATCGTGGTCCTCAGGTGCAGCTTTAGTATCCTTGACCTTCTCAGTTGCGCTCTCAACCTTCTCCTCAACCTTTTCGGCAACCTTGCTTGCGGCAGCGGCGGCCTCACCCAGAGGCTCATCTTCGGCCTGGCTCTCGGGTTCTGGGGGAGGGGGAACATAAGCGTCAACCTTGTGGGTACCGTGCTCCTTGACGAAATTGGCCAAGTCCTCAACGGTGCGGCTTCCAGAGTAATCGACAGCATTGCCCTTAGCACCAGCGGGGAACAGCTTAATGGTAGGGAAACCCTGGACCTCGACGGGGACATCATTGGCCTAATTATATCTGTTAGTATAGAGTCAGGCAGCACAATAGGTAGGTATGGAAAACATACAGTAGCGTCGACCTTGGCAATAACAACCTTGGAAGAGTACTCAGCGTTATCGAAGTACAACTTTCCAAGCTCCTCGTACTTGGGAGCCAAGTTCTTGCAGTGTCCGCACCATGGGGCGTAGAACTCAACGAGAACATCCTTGTCATTATCATTAACGATTGCCTCATAGTTATGAGCGACGACAACGTGGACGGGACCTTCTTGCTTCTCAGGAACAGGCTCAGACTTGATGCTGGGTTCAACCTTTCCTGTGGCAAAATCCTCGACGAACTGAGTGAGGGCCTTCTCAGTAAGCTCGTTCGCTTGGTCGAAGGGGAACTTCTGGTTCTTGACGGTCTCCTGAATCGAGAAAGCGGGCCATTTCTGCTCCAAGTTCAGGTTCTGAGCGTGGGCGCCGAAAGCAACAGCATCAATGGTAGCAAAGTTGATCTTGCCCTTGAACTTCTTGGCAAGGGGCTCAACAAAGCCGCTGAGCCTAGTCTTGTCCTCCTCGTTGTCGACGAAGATGTAGGCGAGGGGAATACCAGCTTCCATGTAGCCAGAGTAGGTTTCGGGACCGACCTCACCGATCAAAGGAGTGGCGGAGACCTTGGTGAACTCCATAATCTTTTCAACCTCGAACTTGCCGTCGAAAACATCCTTACCCTCGTCAAATGATTTGTAGAGTACAAGAGCAGGCGCCTTAACGCCAGCGGCCTCGGCCAAAGATATATCGGAGGTAGCACCGAAGAGGTAGCTGTCTCGCAGAGATTCGGCAACCTGGCTGTAGGTGGCGTTTGTCTCCTTATCATCAGCATCGAAGTAGGCGACGAGAACGACTTTGTCGGCCTTTGTGAATTCGTCGTGGCTGTTCTTGTCGAGGATGGAGACGGCAGGAAGAGATTGCTTGACCATGTATGACACAATCGCGTCTGATTTCCGCTGACCCCCATAAGGCGAGGCATTTTCGGGACCCCGGAACACCTTGATGGTGGGGTATCCTTGGACACCCTGCTTCTCGCAAAGATCAACTTCAACAGTACAGCTGCGGCCAAATTAGCAAACTGATGATAACTCCAGGCAATCGATCAAAGCTACTCACTCAACCTTTGCCAAAGGAATGCTCTTCTCCTTCAGCTTTGCAGCAGCATCCTCGTATTCTGGCGCCAGTGCCTTGCAGTGACCACACCAAGGAGCATAGACTATCGGTCGGCGAAAACCCAAATTAGCGACAAGCTCTAGCGGAAAGTAACAACAAATGACGTCGGGGCTACGAACACTCAGCCAATACCAGAGGGTGCTCTTTTACGAAAGAGTCAAAAGTATCAGTCTTTAACACATGGACATCTGAAGGAGCTTCGGGAGCTTCGGGAACAGCTTCGGGCGCAGCTTCCTCAGCAGACGCGGTGTAGGCAAGTAGCGACAGAGCTACGGCAGAGAGCTCCTTGAAACCCTTCATTGCAAGAATTATCTGTGCGTAAAGTAAAACTGTAATGTAAAAGTGGGTTTGGTCTGGTGTGGAGAGAGAGGAGAGAGTTTGTTAAGCCGTTTGGTTATCTAGGGGAGGAGAAAAGCAAGAATAAGGATTCGGGAAGAGAAGCTCAGGAACAAGTGGTCTTTTTGAAGCGGATTGACTTCGGAATTGGTATGCCCTGGGTTAGGGCTGTGCAACAAATTGATTGGCTGAGAGCGTCCGCGGCCGCCACACTTGTCTCCTTTGAAGATGTTAACAAGTGTCCAGAATTCGGGTCCGCCGTTTTGGTTCAGTTGGTGTCACCTCAACCCATCTACCGGCCATCGCAGCAACGGGATCCAGAAATCTGTCCTTTCTGGAATCCACCCACATTTCAAATTAAGGTAGGACATCGTACATGCACTGTTTTAGATCCCCCTTCAATAATCCTAATCCACCAGTCAGTGAATAATCCGAGCAGCACCCCATCGCGTCTGATCTCATGCATAACGGCCAATAATGTAATGCGCATAACGGATTGCCATCAAGGTTTCTGCACACGCTCGAAACGTATTAAAGCAAAGCCTGACCTTACCGCCACTGTTCCGCGGAGCGGTAAACTACAAGACACTTTTAGATATCCGCTAGTACACCCACAACGTCTGGGAACACAGTGGCAGAAAACTTTGATTCAAGCTAATACGCCGCCTGCACTGAGCCGCTGAATCGCCTAGGTTAACAAACTCATATCTCTGAACATTCCGCGCTATTTACCCCACCATTTCCAGGTTTCGAACCCACCTGGCCAACCATCGTTTATATCTGCTAGCTCACATACTACGAACCCCGTGGTTACGGTGGCAGTCTCGAATGTACTTACCAACCACACTCCCAGACTACATCTGTGGACCATTTATTGCTCACCTGGTCAGGCAAATGTACTCATACTCTACTCTACCACCCATATAGTACAGGTCACATACGCTCCGCTCAAGACTGCCGATTTCCGAAAACCCATTTCGTTCTCCGGAACTATGTTTCCAGGCGTACGTTTCATGTTCACATCATGCGGATCCTCCGGCCGGAGTGAAGTCGGCGCTTTATGTACTACTAGTGTATGAGGTCTAGAGTTATCTGCCGGCACGAGTTTGAAGGTGCTATTCGGGGCCTGAATACTAGATCGCCTGGCTATCTTGTCATATATTCGAGTCGTGACTCTACAGTACAAATGGGGGATCTTTGTGACTGCTTGTGGTATTGCAGAGGTATTGCAGAGGTGTAATATCAGAGGCCGCTTTTACAAAGACTCGAAGCGGGCATCCTCGTCAAAAACCCAACGTTGATAGAGCTTCTTATTTCTAGCGTATACTAAGATATCGCCCGTCCATAGTTGATGTCATTTATGTAGCTTGACCTGAGTCGTCGTTTTAACCTCGCCCGGAGATAAATGACAGACCCATTTGTCTATCTGTTCAAAACACCATCACCGGTGATCACCCGGAGACATTCGCCGTACTGAACCGACAGGTGAGGTTGGAACGTCATCGGTCATCCTTAGTTTATGTTCATAGCTGAAGAGAGTCATTTTAGGCCACTTCATAGACAATCTCTCACGACGCAATGAGGTAATGACAGCGGGCCATGACCTTGGAGCTCTGCACAGCACCGAAGCACTAGTAGACGCAACGGAGCTCTAAAGAATGCGGTAAACCAGTGGTGCGCGATAGCCTGAGGTCCTCTCAGTACTAGTAAGAAGAAGAGGGGACAGGGAGATGAAAGGTTACAGAACGGCAGTCAACTACGTAAGTAGTCAGTCAGAATTGGTCTGGGAGGGCGGAGAATATCTGTCATCTTACCTCGGCCCATCCACTAGAACTGCCATTTGACCGTGGTTCATACATAAAATTTATCATTCTGAGAGGGCCGTTCCGACCTTGTCTGTTGGTACGGTACCTACCGTTGTAAAAAGCACAGTTGAAAAATCCGTAATCGGTGTGTATTGACGCACCGCCAGAGCCGAAATTGACTTGAATTTGGTGTATGTTTCGCACCGATGTTATGGAGGAACTGTCTTCGAACGTACCCACGGCGTGCATTTTGGGTACTTCGGTTCTGGCAGTGTGTTTTCAACCCTTAATTTTTCACTATGGTAGTGCACGTTACCATTAAGTTTTGTAGTGTTTGCCTGTGTTTAGTCCTAGGCATCGAGTAAAGTAGCTTCGAGAGTAGACGTCCGAAGAACGATGGTATGTAGAAAAAGAGATAAAGTGCCAATTTCTTGTGCCTAGCGGGGCTCGAGCAATGTTGAAATACCTCGAATATACGGGATGAGCGATGGATAATACCACCGGAACGAAACAAAGAACATATTCTAAACGCAATTCAAGTACAATAGGGACCCCGAAACAGACGACACAGACAAACAGAACAGCAGAACTCCCACAACAACCGACACGCCTCCAGTACAAACAAAAGCCAAAAAATTCCAGTCGACCATCTGCAGAAAATCCCACAACACCATATATGCCACCGCAACTCAGGGTATACTATCCGGACTGGAGCACAGTACAACGCCCTACTATTTCCGTTTCCCCGTGCTCATCGCAGCCTCCATCTTCCGAATCATACTCTTCAACCCAATTCCTTTATCGCAATTCGCCACTAAATGCTCCTGCATGCGCTCCCTACACATCTTCAAGCTAGCGTTGATCGGCAGTGTCCCATTCTCTTCATTTGTAGCATGCTGCAACGGGTTCAAAAGCACGTCAAACAGCTGAGACCATATATCCTTCTCCCAGTACCGTTTGAGAGGAGTTGTAATCTTATAGTGTCTTGGTCCACCTCCTAGCAGACCCGATCTTTCGGCGACAGTCTCAATATATTTACCAAAGAGCATGGAATGGATGACTGCAGCAAGGCCGTGATAATCGACTTGATATGTCCATGGACGCAGCTCCCGCATCTCGGCACAATCCTGCTGATCCGTCTTCCAGTCGGCGATGAACTGGACGCCTGGATGGAATAGTTTCATATCGATGCCCCGACCAAAGTCAATGAACGTAATACCCTTTTTTGACCATCCATCCGAGCCGTCGGGTTGGTATTTAGATAACCACTCATGATCGGAGGTTGGATCGAATCGGATCAAGCAGTTGTCAGATTTGAGATCACCGTGAATGAGCGAGGCTGCGTGAAGGGCTTCCGTTGTCCTGAGAAGTTCGACAGCCAGAAACATCACCAATAGCTCATCCATAACGGCGACAGTTCCGCTTGTATTGGGGACCGATTTTGCATGGTTCACAAGATCTAGAACGGTTCCCTGGTCTCGGTATTCAATGAGAAGGAACCCCTCGTCTTTGAATAAATGCATCTCATGGGCTTTAACGATGGATTCAACGGCTCTCATTCCCTCTAGTCGCTTCCTTACTTGTCGGATCACGTAAAACTCCCAAGGATTTGGCGGATGCTCCATCTTCAGTGCCTCCCATCTCTTTCTCCCAGCGACCCGGCGTTCCAACTCATCAGAACTCATGCCCTCTTCCTCCGCCTCTTCCTCCGCATCACCAACAGTGTGGTTTTCGACAAGGTATACCGGTGCAAATGCCCCCTTGCCCAACTCCCTTTTAACAGTGTAGGCGCTCCCACCCTGTCCAGTAATGAACTCCAGTAGTGGTGGCTCCGGAATACTACTAGTGACGCCTCCTCCATCGCGTTTGGCCATGAGGCGGGTGAATTTCTTGATATCAGGTGCTTTGCCAGAGTTTGTCACGGAGTATTCGTAGTACCCATCGTATGACTTCAGAGGTGGCTGCAGCTTCTGAAAGATGACCTTTCGCATGCCATCATCTAAGGGATTGCAAACTTTATCGTCTATGATGGGACCCTGCCTGACTACCGGCTCATTTCGTTGGACGACAAGTGGCGGCTTATTGCCCAATAGATCAGGTTGTTGGGGTGGTTTCCGGTTTTCGTTTGGAATATCTCGGAAAGGACTACTGCCCATGGAACCATCATTGTCGTCTATTACTGGCATCTTAACACGACTAGGGGTTTTTGATGCCTGTAATGCCCTGTTTTTAGCTGCTGTCTGAGGAAAAGACTCGGTTCTTTCCACTATAGGAGTCATATAAGGGAGCCTGCTCTGCATATAATATTGGTCTTTGGCAACATGGTAGGGAAGGGTTGGTGGATCGAAGTCTTCAGGTGGTTCTGGGATCTGTAATTTTCTGGGCGCAGTTTTTCCCTTCGGTTGATCCGGTTCATCAGTGAATATTGTCAGTTTATGCATCTTCCCGATGGCAACTTTAGTCCCACGATCGAGATCAACCTCCTCCTCCTCCTCCTCCTCCTCCTCCTCCTCCTCCTCCTCCTCCTCCTCCTCCTCCTCCTCTCTCTCCTTGGGTATGCTCTTTGCAAGATTGAAATCAGACCAATCACTCCGAACGCTTTCCACGTCGTCATCGTCATCGTCATCTTCCTGACCGCGGCTTTCCAAGCGAACAGTGTTGTCAACCAGGCTTGTGGTGGTATAGTCTCCCTCGCTATCATTTTCAAAGTCACTCTCGTCGCTGTCTCCACTGTCATTTTCCGGTTTCTTCAGAGGTTGGTTGAATATGTTGTAAATTTCGTCTGTGGCTGCTTTCGTGTGAAAAGTCATTGTAGGACTGACCGCTCCACGTCCTTTCCTTCGTATTTTCCCTTTGTTAGGGGATGGAGATAGTACTGTCTTAACTTTTATTGGGGTCCTGCTTCCTTCTATAGGTGCTCGTCGTCGCAGTATCTGATCCTGCCTATCTGCTTCACGCTGCGCATTCCAATCGATTCCGTACAAACCCCTACTTTTCGCCCGGAGTTCTTCAAAACAAAATTCTTCCTCCTCTTCCTCCGGATATATTAATTCTAAGTTAATAGCAATGCGTTCAGGTCGTTTCTCGGGCACTGAGATTATTGAATTTTGTGATGGTGTATTTTGTATTATGGTAGAAGACTGATACATATGAACCCGAAAATACAATGACGTGAAATTAGTTCTACTCGGGACAATATGAGAAACTGGATCAACCAATGGGGTAGGCGGAGAAATGGAGATAAACTTACCCCTGTGTCCCTAAACACCATCAGCTTATCGGCCTCCGGTGCCTTCCCTTGCTGCTTCAGTGTCTCTCCTGCCCATGGCTTAGGCTCCTGAGCATTCTCCTTCTTTCGGTGTTGTAGACTGCCGATATTCTCCCATCCACCAGTTGCTCTTGCTGGCAAGACTTTCTCGCCGGCAGGCCGGTCGGCATCCGAAAAGATAGCCATCTTTTGTTTAACCGGCTTGGTTGACTCAGGTTGCGATTGCCTCTGGGGTTCTGATGCTCCCCCAAGACCTCCGGTAATTGCCGATCCACCGAAGGGCTTTGCAGCTAAGGCAGGCCTAACTGTAGGGAGGGCAGGAGAGGATGGCTCATCTGCTGCAGGTGGATTCGCCTCCATTCTCTGTAAAAATTCGTCGTATTTCCGTTGCAGACGTTTGATGGGGTTCGCATTGTTCTCGATCCCCGACTGATAGATTTCTGCCGCTTGGTTCTTTCTACCCATAGTCTCCAAGAGAGCGGCATATTCCTCGTAAAATAGCGCCAATCGCTGGCCTATATCGTTTCGCGCAAGGTACGCATATACTTCTCGTGGGGCATCGGAAAAGTTCTGGGCGTATTGAACCCATAACTTCAGGTACCTTGGATCGTTCTTGTACTGACCGTCGTGGAGAAACTCTTTGGTTGCCCGCTCCAGTAATGGCAGAAGACCAGATTCGGACGAATGTCCAGATGGGAATGTTTCTATGGTCCAATTGATGTATCGCAACCAAACTTCTAAAGGATCATCCAGCTCCGAGGCGGTCTTTAGCTCCTCCTCAAATTCGGACTGCCGAGCAGCATGCTCAGAACGTACTGCATGTGGGTTTGCTGAGAGCGGTGATAGTGAAGCGGCGAGGGCCCGAGCAGATCGGCCCGAACGGATGGGTTGGATATTTTCCTTGTGTCCTTCAATCAGGTCAAAGTTGGTGGTTGGAGAGTTGTCCATGACAGCAGTCTGCGGTGACGACGCTCGAACAGTTGATATTGTGTGATTGTAGTGTGCAGTTGGGAGGTAATGGAGGGGTTGTGGGGGATAGAGCGGGTGAGTTTTGTAGGGTTGTCGGGGTTGTGGTGAGACGCTAAAGTAAACAAACAGCAACCACTAGCTTGGCAGGGGTGGGTGGCTTGGCAGGCACTTTGTTGTTTTCGCGCATGTGGTCACATTTTGGTATCGAAATTCACAATATGGCGGTTTAGAACAGACAACCCTAGAGATATGTACGGTATATACTTGATACAGAGCAAGCAGGAGTGATCTGAGCTGGTGGACAGTATGCAGTTTCATTAGTTAATATATCTCGATTTGGGATATATCGTCTCTCCAGGAATTCTTCGACGCTTCATCAGCTTGCCCAAAATGATCGTTTACGCAGGCCAGCTGATTTGTGAACTTGCTTTATTTTACCTCCGTTTCTTTGAATGTTGCCTGCCTTCAACTGGTGAACGGTTGGAGTGATGTCGGGCTTCGTGCTTCCCGGAGTGCCGATGGTAAGAGTTACTAGTAGAAAGATGCAATTTCAAGAAAATGTTATTGAGCTGAACAGCAGGCTCGATATAGTCTTGAGTTTGGACTGAATTTGAGTACTGGGGAACGCTTATGAGAATAAGGATGTGTACTCTATAATGAAGTATAGGCGTCAAAACAAGCGGCGGTGCGAAGTGGAAGTCTTACTGGTTGTTCGGCATCCCAAACAAAGGGGGAGGGAAACGGTGTTGTGGGGAAGTTCAAGGACGCGGTAGGTAAAGTGGCGAAGCGATTTCCAAACACAGCCAAACCGAATTAGCTTTGTGACGTTCCCAAATGATTTGATCTAATCCGCAGGACCAGCCGCATGGAGATCCGGTTGACCATGACCATCGTTATACGTAAGAGGATATTAATGGGCGCGCAGCCCAGAAAGAGTTCAGCTCAGCGAAAGGTTAGGAGTCGAGAGCAAGCTTACCGAGCCAAGGATTGCCGAGCTTCTGACCGCTCCTTCCTTGATAGGGGAGATGTCCGCCCTGGAGCGGTTAGATAGTGCACCACCAAGACAATTAAAGCCCGCCGCCATGACTTCAGCATTTCCTGCAATCCTGAACCCCCCTCCAGACTCCTCTTCAGACCCAGACCCCGACACACAACGAGCAGGATTAGCGGAAGACTCCTTTCCGCACTCTCATAAACGGAAACATCGTCATCGTCTCAGGAACACTTATGCTACCAATATCCAACCTCCTACACCTCCGCAATTGACCTCTGCCTCTACTGCAGACGACAATCCTTCCGCTTATCAGAGTCCAAGTCAGCAACATCACAGCGACTTCCCGATCGCACTAGAGCAAGCTGGCACCGGAATCGACGTCCAGAGGTGGATGAGCAATTCCGACTCGGAGGAACACGAAATGGACAGCTATCACGGAATGAGTGACGATGATGAGGCACTAGCAGGCCTCACGGCTGCTGACCGCCGAAGAATCCGGCGTGGTATTCGGCATCGGGCAGGAGACGAATCCGAGGAAGCTCTTATACCTGGAGATGACTCGGATGATATTATAACTCGTGAAGAGAAGAAGGAGGCGGATGGAAGAGTGATTCGAGATTTAGCAATAAACTTGCTGTTGATTGGACTATGGTATGGTCACCTTGCAGAATCCCCAAAATAGCTCTTTAATAGACGTCCTTTAGGTATATCTTTTCGCTCTTGATATCGGTAGTAAGTAACACTCCGATCCTATCCAAGTCCATCGCTAACTCACAGCCGCAGTACAACAAGTGGATGTTTTCCCCCGAGCACTTGAACTTTCACTTTCCACTATTTGTCACATGTCTACATATGGCCGTCCAGTTTTCGCTCTCATCACTTGTGCTCTTTGCCTTCCCACATCTTCGCCCTGCCGGTATCTTTGGAGCAAAGGGTCTAGCCGACGATTCGCCCATACCAGCGATTACCGACAGTGCAGAAAGCAGCCGTGAAGGATGGTTTCGATTTGGCAGCCGAGGAGAAGAGCTAAAGAAAAAGAAGGCGGGTTTCATGACTAAATGGGTGTATTTGACAAAGATCTTCCCGTGTGGCGCAGCGACAGGGCTTGACATTGGGTTGGGTAATATGAGCTTGAAGTTCATAACCTTAGCATTCTACAGTACGCAACCCTTCCCCTCCGGGGCGCCTACTAGCCCTCGTTGAAGTAATGTTGCTGACGTTTCCAAAGCCATGTGCAAGTCATCCTCGTTGGCATTTGTGCTCGTTTTTGCTTTCTTATTCCGATTGGAGAAAGTAACTTGGAAGCTTGTTTCTGTCATCTCAGTCATGACTATAGGTGTAGTGATGATGGTAGCTAGCGAAGCACAATTCGTTGCGATCGGTTTTATACTGGTAATTTTGGCATCCGCATTATCAGGCTTACGATGGTCTCTCACGCAATTGCTTCTCCTTCGGAACCCTGCCACAAGCAACCCTTTCTCCTCCATCTTCTTTCTTGCCCCGTGCATGTTTGTTTCCATCCTGGCGGTTGCGATCCCTGTTGAAGGATTCGGACCATTGTGTGAGCGATATGGCGAGCTTGTTGACGAAGAAGGGTTTCTGCGTGCCCTTGGCATTGTTATTTTCCCTGGAGTCATAGCATTCCTAATGGTTAGCAGCGAGTTTGCGTGCGTCACACCTCCATCGCTCGTCCCCCTGCGTTAAGTTAACATACCTTGTAGCCTCCTTCAACGCTCTTCAGTCGTAACCCTCTCGATATGCGGTATCTTCAAAGAAGTCATGACAATTTCTGCTGCGGCAATAATCTTCCACGACCCACTTACGCCCGTCAACATCTCGGGACTTCTGGTTACAATAATCTCGATCGCTGGATATAACTACATCAAGATCAGCAAAATGCGGCAAGAAGCGCTCGAACAGACGTATCTGGCTCACCACCCACACAATGGTGGTGGCGGTGGTGTAGCCGACAACACAACAGGGTATGCTGCAGTCGTCGGAGATGAAAGTGAAGACGATGACAACTCCTCAAGCCACCACCAGCGTATTTCTTCTGGAATCCTAAGTCATCGCGATCATGAGTAAGACGGAATATCTAATGTGAGGTTGTCTACGAGTCTAGAAAACGAATTCGGTGGGAGTAGTGATCGTGATCATGAAGACATTATTCTAGTTAAGTAATCGACTATTTCACCCGCCAGAACGCATTTTCCACATCATCGATAATTGGCATCACCAGCAGCATCCGCAGCAGCATACACGGGAAAGGATGCAGGTGCCGCTTTTATTTAAATTTCAAGTTATTTATGAGGTAGACTGGTAATATTTATGTTAATGGAGTTTGGAGCTCGAGGTCGGGGAGACGTTGTATTTGTGTTTGGTTCTGTTGTGTAGATATATATCCCTTCAAGTGCTTTCTTATGTTGCGTCGTTTTATACTGACTACGTTGTCAAATGCACTTAAGTACATAGCTTTTGGGTGATGGCGGAATGGTCTTAAGACATGTGGGTGTACTGTACCAAAGATTCCCCATCTACTGGTATGACATGCATGCCCGATTCAGTTCGGTACTGCCATCGTGAGATGAATCTGGCACTCTAAATCAGGTTACAACCGGGAGATCAACATAGTCGATTCCGGGGGGGTTGCGGAAGCATATACTCAATGGGATCTAATGAACCAACTACATAATCTTAAGTTTTCCGGCTCAGTAAACTACAATTGGGAACAACTATCCGGCTATGTTTATTACAAGATGGGATACTGACCTACAAGGGTGTAGTGGGATGGGATCCCGGTTGGTTATTCCACAAGATTTCTGCGTCTCATTGTTACTGTTGGATAAGAGCTTGTAAAGGGATAAGTAACAGTTTTAGTCCACTCTTCGGCATTCGGTAATGGGAGAGGACGTGTCACAGCCGAATGCTCGTCCGAACCCACTACATTCGGTACATCACTGTATTTGGAGCCGGAGATAGAAAACCAGATCTTTCAATGACATGCCTTTTAAACTGCAGGATATATGCCAATGCAAATTTGTCAAAAATGTCCCGTATTCCACTCCCATGTGAATGTATGTATGCATATGCTTCTATATGACTTATAAGGAACCAACCCCGAACAAAAAACCTATAACGAATGCGCCAATTAAAGGCTATAAAATGTCAAATATGCATCCTCCATCACAACAAAAAAGTAGATCACCAATCCAAGACAAACGTAAACACAAGTCAAAAAAAGTTGCAAAGTAAATAAATGGTGGAAAAAGGCCGCTACATGATCTTGTACACCCGCTTTGCGATATAATAACACATGAAGCCAAAAACGACCAGACCAGCAGTGATACACCAAAACCTGTTGTCCCGGCTATCAGCCTTAGACAAGAAATCAGGAAGGGGGGACATACCAATCAAGATTCTCAACTTCTTGTCCAGGAACCATAACATTCATGCCCCAAAGACCGGTGATGATATTCATAGGTAATACTATTGTACCCAGAACCGTCAGCCTGCCAAGGACGTCCGCCGTCTGTTCTTGTCTCTCGTTCATCTTTATGTTTATCTGCGCTAGGTAATTCGAGTGGCTTCGGGAGAGAATCTTTTCCATGTGGTTAAGGTTCGAGACCATCGTCACGATGTGATCTACGATCATCTATGAGTGGATTCGTCTGTATAGAGGAGGATGGGTATTACCTTGTATGTCGCCCAAATACAGTCCAATCTCACTTCTAGGCGCAACTTGCCATTGCTCGTTGCAGCGCTTCGCAAAACCCTTAAGCACATCGGCTTTGTTTCCCATCAACCGGTACAAGCTCATAACATTGCGCCTAGAGTCGCCGACGCGCTTAAGCATGTCTCCATCACTCTTCTGTTCTTCCCCGTTTTCGCTTTTGGCGGATCCAGCGTTGCTTTTAACTGCAAACGAATCATCAAGATGCATTCGCAGGATAGCATCGTCGATGTCATCAACCTCTTTTTCGAGTGATTGAATAAGAGGCTGGAAAGCATCTGTGATGTCATCAATCAAGGCATACGAAATCCAGTCCGCCGAAACCGTGATATAATCTTTGAGCTGGCGAATGCGTCGCCGAACATTGGCCGGATGTGGTGTCATAGAAAAGTGGAACTACAAATACAGCGTCAGCAAAGTCGTTGGTGTGGATAGCCAGTCGTACACTGATAACACCATCCCTAAACACCACGACGTAGATATTCACAGGATCCATATAGTCCTCATTATTGCTATCCTGCTCAAACGTGCGATACGAGACTAGGTAGTAGCTGCGAAATAACTCGACCTTCTCTCGTGCTTCCTGCATCACTATATCCTCTGTGGTAAGTGGATGAATGCCGAATGCCTTGCTAATAATTTTCATTTCAGCGTCTGTCGGTCTGAATACATCCAGCCAGAATGTGGGGCGCGGCCCAAGCCGGGGTAGCGATTGACTTGGTTCCGGCGGAGTAATATCAGTCCTCGAGTCATCTCTCGAGTCACGGGGTTCACCACTGCTTTCAGTGCGCCCTGCTGCTATTGGCGGTGATTCCACTTCGTCGTCCGAAGAATCATCTATGACTCGCGGCTCGGGCCTGAAAAGATCAGTAAATGACTGTCCTGGTTGTAAAAGCTCGGATATTGTGTGAGAGTGAATTGTTGCGGGCAGCTCCTCATTGAAGTAGGTAAATCTGTACGGCATATCTTCCTCATCCCTGTGCCATTGCGGTCTAACCGGTGGCCGTAGACGACCCCCGACGTAGACTGGCTCCGGCAACTTCTTCGCTCGTATACCCTCACTTCTCTCCTCCTTTTCTTCACGACTCCATTCTTCCAATACGGACATGTCTGGCCACTGTCGCCGTGTTCGCGTCCGTCCAGACTGGCATTCATGCATTGCAACCTCCTCATCCATTAATCCATCATCGACAGGGAAACAAACATCTTCCTCCGCCCGAAGAGCGGATGAATGTATAGTATGTCCAGCCTGGCTTCGAGAAGATGAAGGCGACGGGGGCGACATATAAGTACAATTATCTGCCATGTCTGGTCCTATGTGAATGATGGTATCCCCATCTACTCCCGTACTTCTTGGTCCAGAAAGATCAAATCCATGGAGACCTCCCCCCGCTAGATGAGTAGGTTCTAGCCGTGGGCTGGTAGGAACTGAAGGAGGAAAGTTCACACTCCCATATTCCCTCAGTCCCGACATTGGCGGCTGAAGTTTTGTAGTTTCAACAGAATGCGGTGGCGCCCATCTTGAGCCAGATGTAGATTGTCGTGGTGCTCTGTGTCGTCCAAGCAAAGCAGTCCTCTCGTCCAATCTCTCAGTTCGCACCAATGGCACAGTTTCGCCATCCTCACCCCCGGAACTCTGGTCGTCCTCACTACGATTGCCGTCGTGTTGGCGATAGTGGTAACCTTGATGCCTATTGGGTGTTCTAGTGACATCAAAGCTTGGCCCGATGGTGGTGCTTGACCGCCGCGGTCGCATTGACACTTGCTCTCTGTGGTCAAGCAAGGCTGTGCTATCCATCGAGACCCCGCTTAGATTTGGCTGAAGGTAGAACCCTGTTCCCGGCAGTCCACCCAACCCACTCAGCTGAGGTCTATTGAACGCGTCGCCGTTGTTCACCGAGGTAGCAGTGTTGCTGCGACGGCTGATGCGGGGTCGAGAAGTAGGCGTTGACTGAGTTTGTGAGTAATTCAGTTGTTGGCGGGAAGTTTGAGCAGCGTCGCCATGACAGTTAGCTGTGCGCTCAGTTGGTGATAGTGAAACTTGTGACGAAGACGAGGACACAGAAGCGGATCTCTGCGCGGACATTTAAACAAGGGATAAAGAGCTAACGCTTCAAGAACCTGTTTAGCAAGAAGCAATGGCTGGAAACGTGAGATTAAGCGGTCTGTTGGTGACGGTTGAGAGCGGCGGCGAGACTCATAGTAGTAGCGGTGGGTAGCTTGGCGTGGGTGAGGTCATGGCGTGGCATCTACCTCTTAAGTACTCTAACTTCTGTTTGCTGCCGTTGGTGGCCTCAACGACAACCGAGGAATCGAGGTGAAAATTTCGTTGTTGGTCCATGTAGCTAAGAATCACGACTACTTAAGCAAATGCACCGACAATACAAAGAATGGACACTCCCTGCGTTGTGTTGTGCATTACATCGAATGACGGGTTTATCAACCGATGTCTGTAATAAAGTGAGATACAGTCTCACAGACTGTCACGTAGGATTCAGGTGATCATTGATGACTGAACCCGGGTAATAGGCGGGCACGAAATCCCTCCCATTTCGAAGTTCTAACCGCCCCCCAAACACCATAATAACTGAAGCTCGCAAGTTTATCGTCTCATTCAACCTGTCGTCATGGATCCCAACAACCCCCGCGAGACCTGGAACCGTATCCAATCTGCTCTTGCGCGAGCCCAGCAGTCCGGTGGCAGAGGAGGGGCTCCCAAGGGTGCCATTGGCAGTGGAGTGGCTATTGCACTACTTGCGGGTGCGCTCTTTGTTGGAAACAGTGCTCTTTTCAACGGTACTTCTTCAAGGGCAATCATAGAGGTATTGCATTTGAGTGCTGATTGATGTGTGTTGTCAGTTGATGGTGGTCACCGTGCGATCAAGTATACTCGTATCGGAGGTGTCAAGAAGGAAATCTATGCTGAAGGTTCGACTACCCATCACTGCCAAACAGTCAACATTCCTACGCTTGTCAAACCGGCTGCTAATTCTTGCTGGTAGGAACCCATTTGATGATTCCGTGGTTTGAGACGCCAATTACATATGATGTCCGTGCTAAGCCCCGCAACGTCGCCTCGCTGACGGGCACCAAAGGTACGTCGGTCTCGTCTCCATTGCACGCCACCACCTTACTAACATCGATCAGATCTTCAGATGGTTAATATCACCTGCCGTGTCCTTTCCCGCCCTCGCGTGGATGCTCTCCCCACCATCTACCGCACACTCGGAACCGACTACGACGAGCGTGTACTGCCTTCAATCGTGAACGAGGTCCTGAAGTCGGTTGTTGCACAGTTCAATGCAAGTCAGTTGATCACCCAACGTGAAGCTGTTAGTAGACTAGTACGGGACAATCTGGTCATCAGAGCGGCGAAATTCAATATCATGTTGGACGATGTATCACTAACGGTATGGTATCACGACCACGATGGAGGGGCTCCTGCTAATCAACAATAGCACTTGGCATTCTCACCCGAGTTCACCGCCGCTGTGGAGGCTAAGCAGGTTGCCCAGCAAGAGGCCCAGCGTGCGGCTTTCATAGTCGATAAGGCCCGACAGGAGAAACAAGCTATGATCGTTAGAGCCCAGGGAGAATCTCGCTCTGCTGAGCTCATTGGTGATGCTATCAAGAAGTCCAAGAGTTACGTCGAGCTCCGTAAGATTGAGAATGCGAGAGAAATTGCTCGCCTCCTGCAGGAGAGTGGTGGTCGGAACAAGCTATACCTGGACACCGATGGTCTGGGTCTCAACGTGTTTGCAGAAACAAAGGAACACAAGAAATAAATCAAAAACGTAACGGAATACGATCAATGTACTCAATATGATGGCGGGGAGGGGCGTGGTATCTGGAGGTGGACAACGAGCGTGCTGTACCCTGTCTGATAGTTCTCTTTTCATCCTTCCGTGTACAATAGAAAAAGCATACTTGAGAATAGCGAAGGGTGACGAACACAAACACGTCTGGCGTCTTGTGCTACTTGTGCTTATCGTAGTGCTGTTTGGAATCTCCCAGCCGCCTGCCACTGAACTGAGATGGCAGGACGACAGAGCGCCTGTCGACAGGGATACAGGGTCTAACATGGACGGAGAGGAGCTTGCGATTGGGCGTGCAAAGTAATCGAGGAAACACTTGCGCGTCCTATCCTAACGAGCGATCTTCGCATGGGTTGGGCACTTTTACTTAATGCATCATCGAGTCCCCAAAAACCGCGAAACGAACTACCTAGCATTACATTTGCCTTTAGTATCCTTCCTCCCACTTTCAATGCCGTGCTGAAGAACATACTTGGTACGGTGAACTCAAACCCGCCACAATGCAGCGGCGAATCTCTCTCATTTTAGTTTTAGCGATCGCTTTCATTTTTATCACTAGCACACTCCTGTTCGGCCACAAACTTCCCGAAAGGTACCAACAAACCTTCCAGAAGCCCCTGACACATAACGCCCACGAAGCTCCCCCGGGTAGCAACATTCAATTTGGCAGCCACGGTGGCTCTCAACAGGACGCCTCCTCGCCTCAGCCCCAGCAGGATGCGGCCGCCGTCCACATCACAATCACCGAGACGGGCGGGTCTCATGACGAGGTCGTCGCCGCACTCGTCCATTCCTTCGGCTCCCAGCCCCATGCGGTGATAGACCTCTACCAGCTCTTACCCCGCTATCGCATCACCGACATCATGGCTGGCTTCACACTTACGAATCCGCTCCCACGGCCGCGGGGACCACAAGAGTTCATCGACCACGGCGTCACCAAGCGTCGGCCAGACATCCTTGTGGCTGGCACCTGCGAACTCGACATCATAAAGTTCAAAGACCAGCTAACTACGCTCCTCGCAGCACGGAAAACGTATCTGTACTGTGTCGTGCACCACGCAGATCACTGGGCGGGCGAGAAACTCGAATCTGCAATCCGCCCATGGGTCGAAGCGGGCATGGTCGACTTCCTCACGCTGTCCCCGCATACCGGTGAGTTCCTCAAAACACAAACTATCAGCAAGTGGAAAACCACCGCCATCTCCACGATCCGTCATTTTGTCCCGTTGTTTCCTGTGCCCCTCCCCGCCGCGCCATCAGGCCATGGTAACGACAAGGAAGAGCTCTCTTTCGGCTTGCAGGGCGACTACGACCCCACCCGTCGGGACTACAAGAGCATCTTTGTGCGTCTCGGCACATTTCTCGATGCGGCTTCGGCTTTCTCTGAATCCTCTGGCGAAGAAAGCGGAAACCGGAATGTAACCATGCACCTCCTAGGCCACGGAACCCGTCCCGAAGTCCCCGAAATGGTCAAGGATCACGTAAAATTTGATGAGCAGCTCAACTACTTCCAATTCTACTCGATAATCTCTCGTACATTCGCCCTGCTACCTGCATTTGCATCTAATGAATATCTAGACCGGAAAGCATCTAGTTCGGTACCTGCGGCTCTGATAGGGGGGGTGCCGCTGGTGGCTACACAAGCGGTTTTGAATGCGTATTCGTATATCGACAAGGAAGTGGTGTGGCTGCAGGGTGATAAGGAGAGTGATCTTGATGTTGTGGGGAGGATCCTCAAGATGGGACCAAAGGAGCGGCGGAAGAAGAAGGAGCTAGTTCGGAGGAAATGCGCAACTATTGTGAACCAAAACATAAAGACGGTGGAAATCTGGCTCGAACAGGCATTCACAAAGATCAAGAAGGCGTGAAAAGAGTGTTTGTGGTCTTGTGTTACATATTTTGGTTGTCGTTTCCCTTATTTTAGTCCATGTGTGGTGCATGTTGATGATGGCGCATTTTGTTTGGATTATTGTAATAGAATTTGCATTTAGAATCACCCTGGTATTATTAAGTTCAAATTTGTAGCAAACCTAGTGACTTCCAAGGATTAATGTGACCTGGTCCAGTCGTAAGTTTATTCAGTATACACCACTCATCCCAACCGTAGAAATAATCAATACAACAATGAGTTACCCCCCCTCTCCCAATACTGAATACGTACGCACCAATACAAATACAAAGCCGCCTTCGGCGTCAGGTATCAAATACAAAAAGGCCATCAAAGCTGCCTCCCAGTATCAAAATAAATGAAGCACTTCCAATACAATAAACAATCACCTTGGCAGAGCGGGCCTAGAGCTTTCGTCAAACAATGTTCCAAGGTCATGATAGCGGCCTGGCATTCCCCTTGTAGGTTCATCCAAAGACCCACCGCTTACTGTTCTCCTCATAGAATTTCCATGGGAAAGAATCGACTGACTCCCAGTAGAAGTAGCCACCGGGTACGGGAATGTGGGATACGTCGAAACCTCAGACATTGCTCCATCCACAGCATCAGGAGTGCTTATTACAGCTACATCAGCTACAGCCCTGGGCGTGAGTTGGGTGTTTACACATTCTGTATTGACGGGAGGAGTTATGCTATCAGGAAGATTTTCTACTAGCACTTTGTCAGAATTCATCTTCAACCACACGAAAGGTTAGTTATTACCATCGGGAGTGACTTGTGCCCCAAGCATCTTTGCTTTCATTGCTGTCTTTGCCATTTGCCTCTTCAGTGCACAAGGCCACCAAAGCGGTTGACTGCACCAGACGAATAGTAGAACAATCATTGCTGCCAGCAGTATTCCAACCAGGATAAAGCCAGCAATTTGTGCTACACCGAGGATGACGCTAGGGATGACAGGTTGGTGTAGTTCCTCCAGAAGGATCGTTGGATTGACTATATCCTCCGGGATTATCAATATCTCCTTCTCCACCCTCTCGACCTCTGTAGAGTCTACAGGTTTGTGGTGAACCTTCGGTTGTCTCCGTGACCTGCTTTCCGCTGCGATTAGACGTTAGTGAGTAAAAGAAACTTCCACAGTGCTTCAAATACATACCCGAATGTCTGGCCGTAAATAGATGGCCCCAGGGAATTACGGCTCCTCGAGTGAGATAGGGCCGATCATAGACCGTAACTGTAACTGTCCTCCTAGCAACAGTAATAGTCTCCCGAAACATCCTAGTCACGGTTGTCGTTTTGGTCTTTGTGATATATACAGTCTCTGTTAAAGCTGCTTTGTGGATAGTTTGTGTGGCATCAACTGTCGTCGTTCGTTTTGGGATGAACCATAGATACGTCTGGTCTGTTGCTCTTTGCTCGGCGTTTCGAGTATGATATCCTAGTGGACCAAAGAATTTGTGCTCATGTTCTCCAAGGGAGCGGATTGCAGTGGTGTAGGGATAGAAGCTCCAATAATCCTGGGGAATAACATGATCTTCACCTTCGTCCGGGGCACAGTCTCTCGGTGTCAACGAGCGGCCTTCGATTGCGGGGTGTTTAGAAGGCTGATTGAGGTTGCATTGACTGCGATGAACCCCATTTGTGATGGATGAGAGTTGGCGACCAACAGCGGGTGTAGGGAGCAAGGATAGGAGCAAGGAAAGTAAACAGATGCCAAAAACCCTCGAGAGGGACGTGAGAAACATCATCTGAGATATATGTGTCTCGAAGCAGGAAATGGGGAGGGGAAGAGCTGAGCAAGACAGTATGGAATGCTTCAAGCAGGAAGTACCACTATGTAGAGCCCCATTCGGTCGACATGCCGCATTGGTACCAAGTAAGAAACAAAACATTCGCATGCTTTTATAAAAATAAACCCTCACAACGCCCTGCCCCGTTCCTTCTCTACGTACATCATTCAGTACATCATTCGTCACTCGGTCGGGGACAGCCCTCCGGTTCTAACTCGTATATGTAAAGTATGTGTGGCAATCCATAAACAAAAAAGCATCTGCATTCCCAGAAAACTATTGATCGAAGCCCAGAGCATTCAGCTGTCTCACCAATTCATTCATCTTAATGACCTTTTCCAATTGTTCTGGTAGCAGGTTCTCTCCTCCATCTTTCCTAGTCTTCAGCTCGCTGGCTTGTCGAATCTTCTTCCTGATCGCCTTCGCTAGCTTTTCTTTATCTTCCACCGTTGCTTCCTGGCTTTTGGGCACCTCTGCTTGTGTTGGTTTCTGGGTCGACGATTCTGAGGGTTTGGGCGTCGGCTCTCCCTCCTTCACCTCTTTCTCACCCTTCTCACCCTTCTCACCCTTCTCTCCTTTCTCCTTCGCCTTCTTCCGGGCAGCATTTCTCTTCGCATTCTTGCTGCTGGCGTCGGTTTTGCTGATGTCCGGCTTTACTACTGGAGCAGCACCAGGAACTCCACCAGACCCGCGATTCTTCCATGCTTCTGCGTTGCGGTTTTTGTAGACCTCAACATCTTCTGGCGGGCGATAACCGGGCCGAACACGGATTTCCCGGCGAGCGGAGCCATCGGCCCGTACCGAGGACGGAATGATTCGTTGACCGTCGGCAGTAACAGTTATGCCTGCTTTTGAAGGTGTGGTAGGACGTTCGGGGTCAAGTGCAGGTGCCATGGTGTTTTCCAGTGGCAGAGTCTCGAGGAGCGAGGGTGGTAAATGCAAGCCCAGCGGGCAGGACTTGGAAGCTGTTTGAGGCTCGATTGATAAAATGTAGAGCTGTCTTGTTGGCCATTTTAGCCTTCGTTACCCGGACCTTCTGGCACGACTTGCCAGACGAAAGCTAGTGTCCAGTGAGCGTCTTGTAAACAGTAAAATCTGCAGGCGTTTTGAAAAGGGCTTCCAAGATTGATGCAAGATGTTCCTGCAGATTCCGGTTGCATTCGTAATAATGATACTTTCACAATGAAGCTCTTATCGGGGACTTCAGTTCATTTAAATTTTAGCTTATGCGCTATGCTTGCTCCTTCCGCTAGCGCGGATTCTTGTTCCGTTACTGCTCTGTCGTGCTTCATTTGCCCCTCCACATTCACAGCAATCAACCCCCCACTCCTCGTTCCCCTAGTCGCGATCTCGATACGAACAATATATCATCCTTGATTAATTCTTTATTTGAACTACGTCAGCACGGGCTTGCGCTTGCATGATTGTTGTGTGCTGTTTCTTGTTACTCGACTGAGCTGTGCTGTGGGTATCTACCCCCCATACGACAGATTTCTGTAAACTTACAACGCCACCGGGAAGCTTTGTTTGAGATCGCCTAGCAACTAGGATTTCCTTTGACTTCTCTTAATCACAATGTTTCTATCCGAGTCCGAGTCGAATCTTCTCCGGCGGTTGCGAGATGCCCCACAGGAACACGGATATCGGTACACCGAGGAAGCTCGTATAGCCTTACTCAAAGAGCTCTTCAGGTCTCTCAGATGCCATCGCCGCGAATATATGGGCTATTTTTTCCCGAAAGGAGAACCTACGGAAAATATACCTGGTGCGTGGAAGCTGTCTTCTGCCCAAGGGGCAACTGAAGGCGCAGAGTACGGCGCGGGTGCACGTGGGAAGCCTTGCGGCCACATCTTCAAGAGCGGAGAGGCTACATACCGTTGCAAGTAAGGTTTCGATAGCTTGCCTGGTGGGTTCGTTATGAGGTATTCTCTGGGTGCTAATTGGGGTGGTTGGTGTGCAGAACATGTTCGTTGGACGACACCTGCGTTTTGTGCAGTAAATGCTTTGAATCGTCAGATCACGAAGACCATACAGTTTATGTTAGCGTATCTCCAGGTAATAGTGGATGTTGTGATTGCGGCGATGGCGAGGCATGGAAAGTACCAGTCAAATGCGCAATACACACCGTGACCGGCGACACTGCTACACCAATGGATACAGATAACGGCTCCCCGCAACTCCCCGCCGATCTTGTCCACTCCATCCGTAGTACTATTGCGAGGGCATTGGACTATGTCTGTGATGTTATATCGTGCTCCCCCGAACAGCTGCGTCTAGAAAAATCCGAGGCAGCCATCCGCAAGGATGAGGAACAGTCCCGATTGACGTCGAGATATTACGGTGCAGAGGTCGGCTCTGATGATATGGAATATGCGCTTATCCTTTGGAACGATGAAAAGCATACGGTGACTGAAGTTCAAAAGCAAGTGACGAGGGCATGCAAGCAGTCATCGGGGTTTGGAAAGTTGCGAGCCCACGAAACAAATTCCATGGGGCGTAGTATTATCTGGTATGATAAAGACATTCAGCATCTATTGGACGTATCACGTATTATTGAGCACATCAAAGTCACGGTTACCATTCGGTCATCTCGAGACACTTTTCGGGAGCAAATGTGTGGAACTATCATAGAGTGGTTGGAAGATATATCTGGGTGCAGTGTTGGAGGAGATCACAACATTTTTCGAACGACTGTCTGCGAAGAGTTATTAGGGGTCTGGCGGGTAGGCTCAAAGGCATCGAATACGGAAATCGGGAAGCACGGCATAGATGATCATTCATCTCAAGAAGAGCGGCAACATGTTGATTATGGAGTGAGATTTCTTGCTCCCCTAGAGTTAGCTGGCCTCATAGGGGCCGATGAAGCGAATGACTTAGATGGCATGGATGTGGATATTGACCGCGACGGACCAATTGATCATGAACTTGACGACGATGATGACGACGATGGCGACGACGACGCCGACGGTGAGAATGTCGATATAGATGAAGATGATGTGGATATGGTTGGAAGTGGTGCTGGAAATAGCGAGGATGGTGATGGATTGAGAGATCGGAACTTCACGGTGCAACGGCTGTTCCGGGCAGACGAGCTTCATGCGCCGCGACTCCTGAGTTTTGATGGAGCACATGACCGGCAATTGGACCACCGCCACTCCTCTGAGGACCCCGAAAACGGCGCTCCCCGGATTCCGCACACTCCCCATGTTCCTGCCGGGTCAAGAACTAGGAGACCGGCTCCATCCCATTGGACCGAAAAACCTTCTGGATATCATCGTCACCAGCTTCCCCCACATGAAGACTTAAGGCAAAGAGTACGGCTAGATTGGCTTATAATGTTCGATCTACGTCTTTGGAAAAGGGCAAGGATTAACCTCCGTGACTTATACATCACCACAGTAGTGGTGATTCCTCAATTTAAACGGATATTGGGGTTGCGTTTTGCCGGTCTCTATCCGGCTCTGGCTGAACTATACCTTGTTGCTGACCGGGAACCCGATCATTCAATAATCAATATGTCGCTGCAGATGTTGACCACGCCTTCTATCACGGCCGAAGTCGTTAAAAGAGGCAATTTCTTAACCACTTTAATGTCCATCATTTATACATTCTTGACGACTCGGCAGGTTGGACACCCATATCAAATCAACCCTGCGGCAACACTTGCTTTTGACGGCGGTCCTCTGACCAACCCACTAACCAATCGCCGGATGTATCACTTCTTTCATGATATGCGGTATCTCCTGGTATCGGACTATGTCAAGGAGAGACTGAGGGTGGAACCAAGATATACTTTACAGTTTCTTGATCTAGTTCGCCTCCACCAGGGTATATGTCCAAATGTGCGTGCAGTTGCTGAGCACGTCGAATACGAGGCAGAGGCTTGGATCAGTGCGTCCTTGGTCACGAGAGAAATGAACAAACTGTCACGACAGTTTTCCGAGGCGTTTCGCGGCGACGACCTTACCATCCAGGATGGTCTTCGACGTGTGATTGCGGCAGCAGCGAAATATACAACTATAAGCTCGATGGGATGGGAGAGAAGCCGATTCAAACAGAGCGAGATGAAATCCGAAACCGACTTCAAAGAGATTGGTGGTTTCCAATTTGATACTGATCGGTGGGGTAAACCAAATTACTACAAGGTTGTCCGGTTTTGTGTGGATAAGCAGTCTATCAGTTTTCATCATGCTCTACATTATAGTCTCTCATGGCTCATTGAGGCAGGAAAGAACATGTCGAACAAGCAGTTGCGTGATCTATTATTGTTGAACTGGGACCAACTCAAGGACCAGGCCCCTAGCAGCACAGTGGAGTTTGAGCCCGAAGATTTAGCAGTCGCAATGTTTGATTTTCCGCTAAGGGTTTGTGTGTGGTTGGCGCAAATGAAGACGGGAATGTGGGTGCGAAATGGATTCAGCTTGAGACACCAGATGCAGACTTATCGCAGCGTATCGCAACGCGATCTCACTCACCATAGAGACATATTTCTTCTGCAAACTGCTCTAGTGACGATCAATCCAAGCCGTATACTGGTTGGTATGGTTGATCGCTTCAATCTCAACCAATGGATGGAAGGAAACTACACACCTCCTACCGGGTACGACGAGGCACAAGTCCTAGATCTGGCTGAAGACTTCTTGCATCTACTTATAGTAATACTAAGCGATCGTCTTCCGCTAATACCACTGCAAGAAGAACCCGACCTCCAGATACTAAAAATTAGGAGGGAGCTCGTTCATATCCTCTGCTTCAAGCCAATGCAGTTCTCCGATCTCGCCAGACATGTACCTGAGCGTCTGCAAGAAAATGACCAGTTCCAAGAAATCCTCGACGAAATTGCCAATTATCGCGCACCTGATGGTCTTGCAGATTACGGAACCTTCGAACTGAAAGAGAGATACCTCGATGAAGTAGATCCATACATCGTGCAGTTCACAAAAAACCAGCGAGAGGAGATTGAAGTGAATTATCGGACGCGAATCGCGAAGAAAACGGGCAAACCAGAATCGGAGATCGTTTTTGAACCGCGCCTATGTCCCATCAAGACCGGAGTGTTCAAGGATCTCTCGTCTTTCACCAGGACACCTATTTTCGCCCAGATTATATACTGTTCTCTGGCATATGCCCTGCAGTTTAAAGCCTTCACTCCAACCATTCCAGAAACACGTGTGGAGATGTTCCTGCAACTATGCCTACACCTTTGCCAGCTTGCAGTTCTCGAGGACTATTCAGTAGAGGGCGAAGAGCTAACAGATTCTTTCGTTCTTCACGCCCTCGAAAAGCAGGCCTCTAGCGGCCCTGGATTGTTGAATGCGGTGCCAGTTAGCGTTGAAGGCAGTGACAACGGGCATCGGACTATTGCCACTGTTCTCTACCGTCTTGCCAATCTAGAAGATTTTAAGGCCTGCTGGCCCAAGATCAACCTTGTTCTTCGCAGCTTCAAGCAAAAGTGCCCCATTGCATTTGATGCCGTCGCCGATTGGGCTACTGGGATGGGTGACAAGTTTGAAGTGGAAGAGAACAGCAAGGAAGCAGAGGCCCAGAGGAAAAAACAGCTAGCCAAGGAGCGCCAAGCTAGGATCATGGCACAGTTCAAGCAACAGCAGCAGACATTTATGGATACGGCTGGGCTGGAGTTTGAAGACGATAGCGATGCGGATAGCGATCATGTAACTCCACATGAAGAGAAGCGGCTGTGGAAGTATCCAGCCGGCACCTGTATCCTTTGCCAGGAAGAAATGAATGAATCCAGGCTCTATGGATCTCTGGCTTTTGTGACGGAAAGCAATATACTCAGACAAACAGACCCAGCAGATGCAGATTATATTTACGAGGTTGCCAAAACTCCAAACAGTTTGGATCGTTCTGCCAGCGAGATACGACCATTTGGTGTTGCAAGTATGAATCGAAAGGTTCATAAAAAGCTTGCATCGAATGGTGCAGAGGTAGTTGTTGAACGGCAAGGTCTAGGCCGGGGATTTCCTTCGGATAAGGTCAAGCGAGGGCCCATTGTTACAGGCTGCAGCCATCTTATGCATTTCAGCTGCTTTGAGCATTACTACGATTCGACTCGACGGCGTCATCCATTTCAAATCGCTCGGAACCACCCCGAAAGCTTGGATAAGAAAGAGTTTGTGTGTCCTCTGTGTAAAGCCTTAGGGAACGCATTTCTACCCATTATCTGGAAAGCCAAAGAGGAAACGCTTACCGGGGCAGCACTACAACCCGAAAAGAGCTTTTCTGAGTGGTTAACTGGGCTTGGACCTGCCATAAGTCGACTAGAGAAAGCTGTTGACGGAGAAGATGGGGGCGCAAGAAAAGCTCAAGGCATGTTTTATGAGTACGGGTGCACCGATATTGTTGGGCCCATTGCCAACAGGCTTCAGCAGCAATTCTCAAGCACAGCGCCAGAAATTAAACCAGAGCTGCAAATTCGCACCGGCTCAAACTCGCCATTAATAGCTCCTCATCCATCAGCACCTCGGACTCCAAGCCAATTAGATGAATTGCAAAAGACCTATTTGCGCCTAAGAGACACATTCCGGGACAATAAAATACAATCGTCATACGGCAGCGTCGTTTCCCAGTGGCTAAGCCCATCCGTCGAACTGACCCATTGTGACTCTTTAGCTCGATCGCTCGGTTTTACAATATCTGCCTTCGAAATCGCACAGCGTGGTGTAGCATCTGAACCCGGCTACACTCTTTTGGATCGAATATCCCCACAGATAGTGTCTCATTTACGTATTCTATCGGAAACTGTTTCGTCTTATTTTGCGATTGGTGCACTTCGAAACCGTGAATCTAGGACGTTGTACCAGTTTAAAGAGATGGAAAGAGACCAGCTTCTAAGACTGTTCATTGGGCACCACCAAATGTTTGACGACCATTTGAGGACAGAGTTGGCTGCAAAAGTGGAGCCACTGCTGGCTTCGGATACATTCTTGTTCCTAGCGGAGTGCTCTGTTTGCATAGTCCCTACTTTTTCCTGGGATATTCTCCACGTTATGCGCCTCTGTTACATCGCTGAGATTGTCAAAGCAGTCGTCATGTTCGGCAGAGATTGTGAACTTACAGATATACTACGCGGTTGGGAACGAACCGAAAGCCTTGGTGATATTGAAGGACATATAGGATATACCGAACTTCAGCTTAACTCGCTGCAACGATTTGCAAAGTTTATCGAGCAGTCGATCGGGACTAACGGTGGAGGAGAATTAGGAAATCATTCTAGCTTTGCCCTTGCGGTGTTTCGGCATCTGATTGGAACATACGCGACTCCATTTCTCCGCAAATGTGTTATGCTTCTTCATACCCGGTTCGGTGTTTTATTCTCATTCAGCGGCTTCTCTGCGCCCGATGAGCCCGAATCAACACGCCTTTGCAAAATCCTGGGTCTCCCAAGTGTGGACGAAATATTCGAGTCCTGCCTCGCAGACAATGACGAGGGCGAGTACTTGCGAAGAATCACCTCGGGGTGGTGTGAACATCTCACCCTCAAAGGAGGATACTTTTTGATGTCTCACCCTGCGATATTCGAACTTGTCGGTTTGCCCAAGAATTTCGATGTCTTGGTGGAAGAGGCAATGAAACGGAAATGTCCTACTACTGGCAACGAAATCACGGATCCAAGCGTATGTCTCTTTTGTGGCGACATATTCTGCTCTCAGGCGCTATGCTGCTTGGAAGAGGTTGGAAATGAAGAGGAAGGATATAAGAATTTAGGGGGCTGCAATAGACATATGCAGAGGTGAGTCTTTTTTGCTATAGCGCTATCTAAGATACTGACTAGATTACAGATGTGGCAAAAACGTCGGTCTGTTCATCAATATTCGCAAATGCGCTCTGCTTCATTTACACGAACATAACGGCTCGTGGGCGGAGGCGCCTTATCTGGATGCACATGGCGAGACTGATCTAGGCTTGAGGTACTACCTCCACTTTTTATTAATAGCCGTAACGGTGCTGACTGAAAGCTGTGTAGACGTAACCGTCAGCTATTCCTTAACCAACGTCGCTACGATGCCTTGATTCGAAATGTGTGGTTGCAGCATGGAATTCCGTCTGTGATTTCGAGGAAGCTGGAGGCCGAGTTGAATACAGGAGGGTGGGACTCTTTGTAAACATGGATAGCTTACGCGAGAGGGTTAGGTGGGCGTTCAGGTCTGTACACACGGCTTTACTTCTGTTTTTTTCTTTACCTGTTGTTGTATAGTTGTATATAATGGGTTGGGGATGGGGTTGTGCTTCTGTGTAGAACATGGGAATTGAGGAGAAAATAGGTTGGTTCGTCGCTATGTTTTTTATACATTGAATTTAGGAGATGTTTCTGCTCTTGGGTGGCAGAGGTTAGCAAGGTTAGCAAGACATACAGTACATTTGGGGTAAGGGGGCTGTCCCGATAATCAGATTGTTGATCGGGGACGTATCTATGACTTACCTGTTCGGGTTGACCGGTTCTATTCCAGTGGAGTAGTCTCGAACGCTCTGAGACTACCCCCAGATGAGGTGCTTTTTACTAATAAATCGAACTTGCTCTTCCCCTCCCTCTGTCGGGAGATTGCTATCGTCATATTTTGTCATAATTATTTGCGCAAATATAGGCTGTGATTCCGTCAAAATGTAGGCAAAACCACAACTAAGCTACATCTACGGTAGGCCGAAATACTTTTTAGAGCATAGACTACTACTTGTCACGGCGTTTTTATTGAGAGGATGCGGGACCCCGTTGATGGACTGAGAACTTTTGGTGATGCATATGAGACAAGATATCTCCGGGATTGGGTGGAGAATTTACTTTTGTTACGGTCCTGGATCCAACTTTCCGGGGTGCTGTAGGTGATATATTATGACCTCATGCCTCCGTGAAGATACACATTACGTAGGAGACCGCCTCCGGGGAGTGAAGTTGATCCGGTAGAGGGGGGGGGGGAGGTTTGATAGGGCCTGGTATGAGCTGGTACGACTTTGTACTGGGGATTCCCTCTAGAGGCGTCGGATTCAGTGAAAGTACATGTGAGTGCTCAACTGCCACGTGGGAACTATAGGGTGGTAATCTCAGAGCTTTGGGTGATTTGCTAAAAGAGGACGAAGGTAGAGAAGCAAAACTCGAGTTTAGGAAGATATATAACTACCATTGATTACCGGGAGAGGCGACAATCACATACGGTGACTACCGTGATCATTGTAATTATCTGCCCAAACCAAGTTCTGTAGCTCTTCATTCTTATTTCCAAAACGCGACTCTTACAACGATATAAACTATAGTAATGTAACCCAATGACGGCCGCTCATAAGCAAATCATCCAACGGACTCTCCTCCTGACGGCAACAATAACAATGCAACAGCAATACCCACACACACAAAAACCCACCAATTAAGCAAATCCCCCACTCATCCAACGACCCCCACTACCCCTTCATCAATAAAGCTCAGCCCCAGAAGCAAAACAAAAGAAGCAATTAACACCTTAATACGCCAATACATAACATATCACAGCACAAAGCAAACAGAAATGGAGGAGTTGGGGGAAACGTCAGCCATTAGCCATCAACCAATAAAGACATCAAAAGAAAGGAAAACCCCACTCATGGAAACGTAAACTTTAGACGTAGGAATTATAACGGGAAGCGGAAAAAAATGAGAGGAAGTGATTAGTGCAGACTAGAAAGGAAACCCAACCCATTCGCCGTAAGACAACCAACCCATTACAAACAAAAACAAAATGAACCTAACACCGGATTGAGCTTGAAGCTGATGGCTGAGGGTGTGCATTGCCTGTATTGGATTCGTCCTTTAAGGCGGTAGTGACCGTAAAAGTACATCATCCAGCACCAGAGCCACCGTGTAATGATCTTGATGAGGGGAGATTTAATGTATACGACTGCCGAGAACTGTTCAATGGTGTAGCGGTTGTGGGTGATACGGCAGTTGACGAAGAGGACGACGACGACGCTGTCGATGATGCAGAAGATATATCTTCAATGAAACGGGTGGCGGAGTCATCGTGATCAGCAGCACCGGCACCAGCACCAGTTATCTTAACTCCTAGTTGTGCTGCGAGCAGGTCAATTAGGCCAACCAGAGGCGTTGCAGTCTCCATGAGGGTAGAATGCATCGGGTCGGGTGCTAGAAGTCGTCGAAGATATAGTACATTCATGCAGTTCTCAATCCTAGTGACAACATGCTCAAACAACTGCATCATAACCTGGTCGGACCCCTCTCCCGTCGAATCCCGCAGCTTCGATGTTATATCTAGTGTGTGCATCTTCAAGAGTGGAGGATTATCAGCTGTATTGAGCAAGGAGCATAACATCTCCAGTCGAAGTGATATATCCCACAATTTCCATATGTCGTCCGGATTCACGCCAAGTCTCGGTTGCGCTACGGCCTTCTGTGCACTCTTGGCCTGAAGTCTGCCGGCTAGTGATTGCGGATACATCAGGTAAATAAACTCGGGATTTTCAAGACCTTTAAGCTTTCGTTCTCCAAGCACTTTGACGTCAAATCCTTTATGGCTCAACTCTTTGAGGTCCTTGATGATCGTCTTCGCGGTGTCCACATCGCCAAAAATCTCCTCGGCCAGTTGAGTAGAAGGTTCTAAATCTTGGTACATTGAGACCGCCTTGACACATCGGTTTATCTCACCAACAAAGTCGGAACTGACGGTGATCTGCCCGCCGTCCGCCTCAGCACTGATACGGGCAGCGCGGTTGACAATGGGCCCAAAATAATCCATACGACCAGTGATAGGATCCGGCTCACACACAGGTGCACCCCAATGCATACCCATCCGGACAGACAAACCCTTGTAGATGACTTTTCCCTCCGAATCTTGGATTTCCCGTCCATTTTCAGATTCCAGGATTTCATCTGGCCATTCTTGCTCCAAGAGGTACGACTGAACATTAAAGCACCACAGCAGTGCCGATGTAGCCGTGGGGAAACTGACCATGAAAGCATCGCCTTCCGTCTTAACTTCATACCCACCAACCTGCCGGAGCTGTCGACGCATAATGTTGTTGTGAACGCGGATTCCGGACCGCATAGCAACAGGATATGTTTCCCACATAAGGGTCGAGCTTTTGATATCTGTGAAGACCATCGCGAGATCGCCATCAGGTGCCCTGACTTCACCTCCGTATCGATCGAATTGCTACTTTCTTTAGCCAGCATGCCCATAGCGCGGGTAAAAAAAAGACCTACTGAATTATCCGGTTCCTTGCCTCGTTTACGAGTAACCTTGACTGTTGGGAAGTCTTCATCCGCGAAATTCGGCCCCAGTGACATCGAGTGTGCGCGCGGAAATCGCCTAGGCTTCTTCATATCACCAACTCCAAGGACCATTACCATGATCTTGTTTGTAGCACCGTAACCAATAGCCATATCTCTCAGTTTGTGAGCAGCTCTCATCAAATCAGCCTTCTCCGTCCGTGCTATGTCTACAGCTGACTGTAATGATATAAACTCCCACAATTCCTTACTGGCAAGGATCAACATCTCCTCATGGCCTTCCAAAGCAGTCTCTTGAATGTCGGGTGCTGCGTTGACAGCGGGCATTAGGTGAAAATATCCGAAGGCTCGGGATGTATCCAAAACGTCGTTGAGTTTTCCTGTCCGTGATACCCAACCACCAGCTTCACGGATACGCTCGAGCTCTGATATGCTCCCGGGGTCATGCTTCTTGGTTAAGGTTTGAAATGTGCCATCCGTCCGGGACAGTACAGCCATTGCATCACCAACATTGGCTACATAAAGCTTGCTTTTGGCCATGTAAACAACCGTGGCGACACCCCCAGAGGCCAAGTCGCCAGGTCCAAGCATCGCACCACTGTTGGCGTTGCCGCCAGCTGATAGATGCCTGGAGGCCGTCCCAACACCTTTCTCATCAAGCGTCTGCGCCGCTGCTGTCGCCAGTTCTTTGTTGAGATTCAAGAATGCCCTGCGCAAAGCCGTAACAGGCGTCTCTTCTGGCCTGAGTTTTCCCAACTCGTCCTTTAAAAAGAACTCAACAGACTCATGCAAGAATTTTGATATTTTACTTCCCCCGGTAGACAATGCCTGCCCATCGAAAAGCCCAACCAGCCATTCGTCTCGTGACCCACGGAAATCTGGAACAACCATGTCTACTAACGACAAGTGCTCGTTCCGGCCAAGAGAATCAGCCATACCATAGGACATTGATCTTATCATAGAACCAGAAAGACGGACTCTGCGGTCTTCCGTTCCGTCGGGGATGTTGGCTATCGTCAGCGTAACATCCATCAGTCCCAAGACTCTCAACTTTGTGAGTTGGCTGAAGTCTGTAATGCTCTTCTCCCGGACAGAGTTATGATCATTCCTACTAGCTTTGATCTCCAGACGCTTGTTTCCGGACAAATTGAGATACTTCAAGTCAAGATTCCAATTCCTGTAAAAACACTTTAGTGACCATCCACTTCAAATGCCCCTAGGAGCAGCCGCTTACCAATTCCAATCATATGGCCAGTTCGAGATGTTGTACTTGAGTGCATTGTTTCCAACATCCAAGACCAATAGCTTGCGAATCTTTCCCAACTCGGCCGGTAATGTCTGGAACTTATTGCCATTCAGATGGAGAATCTTCAAGGACGGAATGTGCTCCAAGTCTTCCGCGGGCAAGCTAGTCAATTCGTTACCTGAAAGATACAACTCGCTGAGTAATGGCATCCTGCTTAAGGCTCGAGGTGGAATGTCATATAGATCGTTATATGACAGGTTGAGGACTCGAAGTTCTGAAAGAAGTGAGAGCTCCTCGAAACATTCATCCGAAAGTCGGTTGTCTGCTAGATACAGGTACTTCAAACTATAGACGAATGTATTTGCCATTTTACTCGAAGCCGCCGAATCCTTCCTAGAGCCAATTGACGGAGCAATCATACTTCCCTCCGAACCTTTCGAAGAAATGACTGAGGCTTTCCTACCACCTTGACCATAAATGGAAACCATTGAGCCTTTACCCCCGTTCTGGGATGGCGAATTTCCGACACTCAACAAACCTCCGGATTGCTGCTGAGATGGTCTGCGAGTTGCGGCTTCTCCTCCATTAGGGTTTTCTGGAATGCTCAGTTCCCGAACTGAAGCCGTCTCACTAATGCTGATCATGCTAGCGACAGGGCCAGCAACCGGCTTGGGAAATTCCTTTATGATGTTCGAAGAAATATTCAACGAGATCAAGCTGACCATCTGCCATATCTCGCCCGGAAGGACTTTAATATTGTTGTAGTGTAGGTCAAGGTATTTCAAGTCCTGCAATAGACCAATTTCCTTTGGTATCGTAGCCAATTCGTTATGATTGCAGCTCAAATGTTCAAGCCGGCGCAGCTTTGCAATCTGCGGAGGAAATGAGACGATATGGTTCTTATCCAAAATCAACTTCTCCAGATTTGGTAGCTTGTCGAATAAAGTTTCGTTAATCGCTGCTATTTTGGCGTTCGATAGGTTCAAAAACTTCATGGTCGGCAGAACTTCCAGAAGGTTGAATCGAGTCACGGGGTTAGAGTTCAAATGCAAGGCACATAGCTTATGAAACGATTGCTGAAACGCAGAGATGCGATTGTGCGATACAACAACAGCCTCCAATCTTGGCAACTCTGCAACCACGTCGATATTCTGCAGTTCGTAGTTGAATCGAAGGTCGAGCTCTTTCAAGGAGGTCAGGTTCGAGAAGGTTGAAGGAAGGCTTCCCGTCAGGCGATTGTTTGCTGCAGTGAGTCGCTCCAAAGCCGATAACTGGCCAATTTCAAGCGGGAAACTGGTAATGGCGTTGAAGGAGATATCCAACTCAACCAACGTTACCAAATCGCAAATAAACATGGGAAAATTAGCTAACCGGTTTGACGATAGGTGAAGACTCCGCAAACTCTTGAACCTGCCAAACTTATCTGATAATGACTGAAGCCGGTTATTAGACATCTTTAATGCGACCAATGCATGATGTTCCTCGAGCGAAGCATTCTCCAGATCCTCCAGCCGGTTGTTTGAAATATCCAAATACGTCAGCCTGGATGCGGAGGCGATGCTGTTGGGCAATCGTTCCGCCTCGTTTCCTGTAAATTCAATCTTTCTGAGGTTGCCGCACTGCTGTATAAAATCCTTCGGGATATTCAGAGAGAGGTTGCGTGATAAGTTTAAAGAGATAATTTCTGGGGCCTTGTGGTAAAGTGTGATGGGAATAGTGAGCAGATTGCGTCCCTGCAGATCGACATGACTGAATTTCTGGACTTTATTCAGCCCTAGATCTTGGTCCTATGCTCACAATCAGGCAGTCAGCGAATTACAACTCTAAAAATATCGGAGGAAGGGCTGGATGATAACATACTAGGGAGTAACCACCAGTTCGCGCCATCATAAATGTAAATCGGACTAGGTATCCATGATCTTCCCGCCCAATCTCGTCAAGATGATCCCCCTCAGTGTACCCTGCTTGTTCCAACAATCTTTTCTGAATTTTGAGAGGACGTTCGTTAGGCCCTAATATCCGGAGAAGTCCATTCTTTCTCATGACAATCTGGTAATTAGCCAAATTGTCTTGCAAGAACGATTTACGTCCAAGGAGACCTAGGACCTCCGTTACCGAGGACTGCAATTTACAGGATAGGGTTGCAAATGTAGAATCTGCACGAAAAACACGGATGCAGTACTGCGCATCCTCGGGTCCAGACTCGGTCTCATCCTCCACATCTGACGGTTCGGCGGATGGGTGCTGAACTCCCTGGGTTGCCCAACTTTCAGGCGGCTCCCATGTTGGTGCCGTATTTGGCTGCGCCCCAGTGTCGTCAAGCCATGAAGAACTTGGATCAGGAGGCGTTCCTTGACGCTTCACAAACTCATCCAAATTCGAAAAATCGGTGTCAATCTGGAAACTATCCTGCTCTTCCTGTCCGCCTTTCCACCCCCGTCCTCTTGGTCCCTTCTTGGCCGCGGTAATCTGCTCTATTGAAGCATAATCCAGTGTACGTGGATGGAGGTACTCATTATGACTACCCGAACCCCTCTTAGAGATATTAGGTGAAACCGTTGTGCCGCTTAGAACGGGCTCCGATGATTTTCTGCCCAACCGCGGACGTGCCAAGTTGCCATCCTTCTCCGAATCAACCACCTTTTCCTTGTCCCCCCTCTTCACGAATTTGTCAATCCGGTTCCATATAGAGGAGCTTTTCGACTTTGAGATGTGTTCACCAGGTGATCGTGGTGGATTATTTGAGATTGCACTCGCTATGGAAGGTGTCGGAGAGTTGGAACGTAACAGTCGAGTTTGGGACGAATGGGAAGAAGCAGTCCCATCCAAATGTAACTTGAGATTCTTTCGATAATCGTTCAAGGAAAGTTCCTTGTTCGTTCGAGGCAACTCTTTGTCAGGGTACTTATCACGCTTTCTGCCGCGAAGATGAAGTCCCTTGTGGGTGTGAGAAGAAGTTGACGTATCTTCTGAGTCGTACCGTTTGTCGAATATAGGAGCTTCGTGAACCGGTGCATCGCCCGTCCGCCGTATGTCCTCAACACAATGTCAGCATCATGAGCACACGGTTGAAGCCGGTTCCAAATAAACTCACATCTGGATTTTGGTAAAGAAATGGGACAACTTCTGCCGACGGAAGTGGTGTGCGAGGCCTAGAACCTGTCCTAGAGCCCGTGGGGGTTGTCGGTCTATTAAACCCATACTGCTGTGAACGAGGGGTGGCATTAGGCGGTAATGACGATTCCGACGATCCTGGGCTTTCGCCCGATGTGTCTCCTTCACCGAAGAGCTTTCTATAAAAAGACTTCCCCATCGATGACTTCGACCCCGTAGAAGATGCATTAGTAACCACGGATGCTACTGATGGCCGGCGAGTTTCATCCGGAAAATAACTATCCTGGGGACCCCCAGTAGTCGGTGCTGTACCCGGGCGGTGAGGAGACAGCTGCTGAAACGGATCGTGATGAGAATCAAAGATATTGCTGTTTAAGAAGCTAGGCGTTGCATTGCCGTTTATGGGTGAGGGCGACGCGGATGGAGGGGTTTGACGCATAACGATATGAGGATTCTGAAGTACAGCAAGCTCTCTTCGGTGGTCGCTAAAGTTCATAGAAGGGGCAGGAGGTTTTGGTGGCGATAACGGCGGCGATTGAGGGTATGTTCCGTGGGATCCAGGTGATATATTGTGTTCTCTCTCGAACCTTCCGCTGCTGCCACTAGAAATTCTCACTGTCAGCTATGACTGCCGTGCTGTACGTTGCGGATATAAACTCGGCGGATCACGAGATACTGGTGTTTCCAACCATTTCGTGGGGAAGATAAATACGACTGGTATGAAACAAGAAACTCACTTGCGCGGTCTCGGAGGAACATTAATCGGGTTCCGCGACGTTCCCCCCGGCGACGACAGTGTGGAAGTAACGGGATCCGAACCATATCGTACCGCGCCTAGTGAGTGGTAGGAAGTAGCAGAGTTCGTTCGCTGCCGCTCATGTCGCTCCTGTCGCGTCATAGTGTCGAAAGTAGATGTCTAAGCACCACGGAGTATAAATACTACTTCAGACAGAAGCAAATGGTTGTCGGCAAGACTGCGCTATTACCACCCCATCGCAAGCCGGAAGGTAGGTTATAATTGTCAGTCTGCTTGAACCGATCGGATATGCTGGTTTTGTGGGTGTAGCTGGGCGGGAGACAACAAAGCTCTTTGGCGGTGGTAGTATTGAGGTGTTTGCTGGGCGCAATTGAAGCGAGGCGAGAGGGGATCCGACCCAGAAACACACAAGCGAATGGGGGGGAGGGGTTTAGCCGGTAGAGCAGCAATATAGGTGAACAGGCGGTAGATAGGGCGAGACTCTATTTGGGTGGAATCGCGATAATTGTTTGCGAGGGAGGGCGGATATAAGCGGGGGGGGGGAATGATGTTGTAAGGTGGGGGGTCTGGATGGGAATTGATGTGATGGATGTAGGAGCAGCGACAAATGATGACTATGTACTCCGCTTGCAGGTTGAGTTGCTGGGTGTGACTGGGCCTTGACGAGAGCCACTTAGTCCGAGCAGAAATCAGTTCCTTATTTATGGAGAGGAAGGCCGCTGGCCTGACAGTTCTCGATTCTCGAACGCTGGTAAGCCTACTATATACTATGACTTGCAGACCCTGCTACAGTGCTACCGTACTGCTACATCAGAGACGAGTACTGGCCGACCTCAAGTCTGCCTACATTCTATTTTCAAACCACGACGACTGTGAAACGGTGCAAATGGGCGGCCGCATCAATGGCAACGTTATCTATTACAAGGCTAGTTTGAAGAACAGTTCGCATGGGGCTTCCCCCTTTTGGGCACCGCCATCTATCACGATATCGACTCAGTCCTCAGAGGAGAGTATCAAACCGCCGGTGCAGTTAAAGTGCTTCGCTCGCTTGGCCAAGCCTGTAACTAGCACCAGCGCAAGGACCACCAGCCAGAGATCTTGCGCTTCGGGTCGGCAAGCAGCAACTTTGCCGTCCCCGTGCCATACACCGCCATCCACACTTTCCACATCTGCGACTTTTTATCCTGTTTTTCTTTTCTCAGACACCGTCACGATCCAAACCTGCACGTTGGCGGCTGGCCTGAACAGGTTGAACGAACACGCACGGACGGATTTTGCATTTATGTGGGTTTTTTTGGGCCAGCAGTGGGGGGACGGACGGTGTATAATTTTACCCCAACCCCCGCGGCCGATCGCTTCTTGTACTCTAGAGGTACCAGGATCGAGACTCAGAGTCAGAAGTATTTTTCACCTAGACTCAGGCGAAAAGAAATCCTCGACTCACTCCAATGAGTAACGCAATTGAGGACAAAAGACCGCCACGGCCTTCAGCCCTCGCCGATTGCGGCTGCTGTGTGGTGACCAAAAAACACAAAACCTTTCCCCGGGATCAGCCCTATCGAAGATCCGTCAGTCCGGGTGTGAACTCGTCTGCGCTCGCCCACCTCCCTTCTTCCTCCGCAAAATCCCCATCCAACCAATCCCTGATTTGCAATTCTCACGAAACCCAGGTGCTTGCGTTTCATGCAACAACCCCACCCTTCCCGAGAGCAACGTATGACCTGCGTTCACCGCTATCACCACACCCACCTCCACACCGTCGTTATTCATTGCCATTCGACTGGCCGCTGGGACAAACAAAACACAAACTTTTTCGCTTCGTCATTTCCACTCATTTCCACTTACTCACCTGCTGACCCCACGACTAAGTAATATCCGTCGGATTCCATATCCGCTTCGTTTGCATCGTTTGCAATGATTCGTGTTTCTATACTCCGCATGCCAGGCAGCATTGTCACCAACCTCGTAGAGTTAGAAGAGGCCAGTCGCACCAAGTCTGACAGCATGCACGATCCTCAATCAGTTGAGGCACCCGCCGTCATTATGCATTTCCCCGGTCCCCGTCCGCCGAGGCGCCCGCCCTACCCTGCTGAGCGCCCTCCCAGCCTAACGAGCCTCGGCCGGACTGATGCATGAACACCCCACCCCCACCCACCGCCGCTCGTTCGAGTTCGGCGACAACGATGATCATTATGTGTCACTCGTGGCCGCACATGGAGCAACCCTGTTCCTCTCTGGTGCCTCTCGCTTCTGCGACCCACGATGACAGATGGGAGCTACTGTAGGCAACAAGATACGAAGCAGGCGAGTCATCGCCTGGCTGCGTACATAACCCCTGAATATAACTCAGCCCTGTAGAGACAAAAAGGATGGCGTTCAATATTTTTTAAAAATATTTTTTCAAAAAAAACCCCTATTTAATTTTATTTCGGAGTATAACCCACATGGAGGAACAGGAGGCGGAGGAGGGGGTGATATTGTAATACGGTGATAAGGATTCAGCCTCGCTAGACAGTGTCTGAATGCATGATGAAGGATGATGATGACGACGATGAGCTTCTCGAGCAGCGGTGTGGAGTTCTGAGCACTGAGCAGTGGCAAAATAAGGTTGGGATCGGAAGAATGCGGACGAAGCGGGCCAGAGCTCTGTATATTGGAAACCCGCAACATCAAGGCTTACAATCAGCAATCCTCTACGAGGGGAAGGCCCGGAAGGTCTAAAGAAAATGTGATGTGAAGGCTTAAAAGGAATATCACTCATCTCCACCCAAACAGCCAGCGGAACAGATAAAACGGGGCAATAAATTCCAGGGTCATACAGAACATGGGCAATATGTACATATCTTTGTATTCTGTGCTTCTCGAGATCGGTTTCTCCGCGCCTATTGAAGCGCTAACACGCAAGCATTCCAGTATTCTGAAGCGATTCCGTAAAACGCACACCCAACTTCTCCAATATTTAGGCTCGCTACTGCAGACGGGAACTAGATATGAAACGGTGCAGTAAAGCGTTTAGGCTTTCGTAGTCTTGGACGTCAATGTAAAGTACAACTCGAGTTCACCAATGATATAATAGGCATTGAATAATTCCTCCGTGGGCCCCGATGAAACGGGATACTTGCATTAAGCATGGCATTGTAAAGTATGAGGTACAATTACAGAATAACCGACGGCAGCAAACAATAACAAGGCATAAAATCCCCACTCCTAGGAGGACATCGCGATGCGTCAATAACAATCTTACAAAATGCATGACATAACCAAATCACAAAAATAGTCAATCTTTACAAACCTTTACACAATCGGTCTGCGAGGAGGTCTGCTCCACTCCAGCTGCTGCTGTTCAGTCTCCTCAAACACCGACTTCCCCTCCACAAACCTGCCGCCAATCCAGGTCCAAGCCCTCATAATATCTCCCTGAATCTCCCTTTCCACTGTACGGACATTGCTATTCTGTTCCACAACCTTTTCCACTCCATTCCACAGATGGTTTCTTATCTTTGGATTGAACTCATGCTGCAACACCTGATCCCTCAGATGGGCAACTGCAACATACGGATGGTCTGGGTGCTTAATTGCGTAGTCTGCGAGTTGCGCCAATGTAATATGCACAAGCTTAGTAACTTTGTTATTGTACGATTTGTTGTAAGCTAAGGTTGCACGCAGCTTAGCGCCCGCGATGAGAAGAAGGATCATTCCTGTTACCACTACTGTTAGCAGGTTCTAGGCAAAGGCGATCACTAGCGTAGAATGTACCAATAATTTCGACTCGATGTCGGGCCACGGATCCTGTGATGAAGAGCCGGGCCGAACAGCCGAACGGGAGCGCTGCAAGAGACGTGGACTTGAGCTTGCGGTAGCTGTCTCTGTTGTCCCCGTAGTCGTTGACCTATAGTCAGATAAGAGCGTCCCTCTTGATGGGGAAGGGCAGGGCAAACCTACTTGTCGGTTTCAACAATAACCTCCTCTCGGTTCGAAACATCTTCTAGAGCGTGTTTGAAGAGCTCCGAGAATTCTCGATCTGACAAAGACGACTACACGAAACAAACCAATTAGCATACATCGTAGACGGGTTTGCATGATAACGCGTGAAGCGGATGGGAGGAACTAGGGCAGGTAAATGTAAAACGACAAGGGACTGACGGCTTTGCGATCATATAGAACTTGCCTCAGATCCGCCTCCGAGACACCTTCCAATTCTAAGTCACCGCTCAGGAATTTCTCTTTGCAGCGTTGTTCCGCTCCGTTCTTCCGAAGAATATCAAGAGCTGCATCAGACATGATCATCACTCGACGCTCCTTCTCGGTATCCGGTACGCAGGCTGGTGGGATAGGCCAAAGGCCACCCAATGAAGCATAGCTATTGACTTTGATGTAGTCATCTACACAGTCCAATTCCATCCCTGGGTAGCATTTGGCGTGCGCCGGACATGGCTCGCACTCTGGGCGAAGTACCTCGATAAAAGCATTTTGCTCGTACTTCCGCATGTCTATCGTATAATAAATCAGTAGACGACCCCTCGAAAACGTACTAGGCTACATACCAAGACCACCGACACCGCAATACCCGACTTCAATCTTTTCTTGCCTCCACCAGATAGCGTAAGCAAACAGCACAATTGATACCAAAGCGAGAAACGCATTTCCGCCTGTACCATGCGCTTGTGGTCGCCTCCTGGCCAGTTCCTGAGGGGGTTGCTGGGCAAGTTCTGCAGCCTCTTCAGGTTCAAATTCCTCTCCAGGCTCCATATCATCTACCGGGTCTGCTTTTACAATCTCATTGCCGTTGGCAGCCGGACGCGATGACTGGCGTCTTTTCTTCAGCGAGACACCACCACTTGTGCTAGCATAATCCTCCGCATCAGGTTGCGGTACACCTTCAGTCCTTCGCCTAGAAGAAGTTGAGCGTTTCTTAGTGGTAGATGGTAATCCAACAGTCTATACCAGTCAGTTAGTATAGAAGCTACACGTACGTAGAGCGACAACACTTACTTTGCGCCTGTCTGCACCAGGGGTCCCCACTCCCAACGGCGGCGATCCCATCTGAAAAGGGTTATAGGAAGAAAAGGGTGTATCCGGCGGTGCATCCTCCGTGTCGTCTTGCCGTCTGTGGGGTGTGATTGGATCTTCTTCCGGCAACCTCGCGCTACTCTTTCGAGTCTTCCTCACCGTCGAAGGCGGCAGCTGGTTCCCATATTGCTGAGGTTCAACATCTGAAGCCCTCTTCTTAGATGGCGTCCTCCCAACAGACCTCCTTGTATTCCTTAACAGACCCTCGTCGTCGTCTTCAGTGGTGTCCTCTGTAGCACCTCGTGTCGATCGCCGGACGCGACGGGGTGTAGCTCCAATTTCATTCCTAGCCGGTGTCTCACCAGCGTTAATCATGCCATGCGATGAAGGTTGAACAAGCGAACTGGCGGTGCGGAACTTGTGCGCCTGTGTAGCGATGTTTTGGTTGAAGATGTCAAGCAGTACAGCCTTTTTGGCTGAAGATGGGTAATCGATATCATGTTTCAGGAGGATCCCTCGAAGTTCGGCGACCTTCAGAGTGTTGGGGTCGAAATCGGGCTCAAGATATGCTTCAGAATCCATTCCGTTGCTGTGGCGCTAGCGTTGTGACGTGGACACGTAGATAGCTTTGCGATATAATCAAGCGAAAATGGGGGACTGAAGGAAGCGCGCAAGCAGTGAGGGCGAATATGTAGCTTGCGATGTCGCTGAAGTGCGATGTAAGGTGTGATGTGCGGTGTGGGGAAGCTCGGTGATGTGTGTTGGTGGTGTGGGGGATGGGAGGGTCGATGATGTTGTGATAAGAACAAGCACCGGACCAATCTGCCTGCAGCGGGGCAAGGGTGTGCACAGACGGTAGAGCGCCAAGACATGTTTCAGTCAACTTGACTCTGAACAAGGTACAGTCATTGCAGCAAAAACAAAGCATAGAGGTCATGGTTGGAGGAACAACGTCGACATTCTTGCGCCCCACGGTATCTCACTCGAACCAAAGAAGGCCTGGATTTACGAATTCCAATCGTTGGCTGGGCTTGTGCACAGCCATCAGCTCTTTAATCAACCTGTCGCTCATATTAATCACTCAGCAGGCAATAAAACTGTGAGTGTGAACTCCGCTTCCAGATTCGGGCAAGCTTTACTTCTTTCTGTCTCTCAAGACCCGAACAGGGGCGCTGCGCCCGTAAACCAGTCATCCGCTGACTCCGCTCTTTCAGAGCGAGCTTGCAAGCATGGGGAACAAGATCAGAAGGCACGGGAATGTTTTCGAAATGTTTCCGGCTTCAACGATTCCTCTGCCAGAAGTATTTACAAAGCTAACGGTCCGCTGCTAGAACACACCGAACCGCCGACAGGAATTAAGTAACTATTTTCCGGAAGAAGACGACTATTCCACATACATCATACATGCGCATCCAAGAGAAAGTTCATCTTGGCTATACTTGCTACTTAAAATGGCTTATTGATCAACAACAAATAAGAAGAGAAGAGAAACGAATTCAAAGCATCACCTCATAAAACAAAACCTTACGTCCCCTATATTCTCGTCTTGTACATTACATGAAAGCGATGAGACCAACAACACCAGCAGCCGCCACAGTCAAGACGCCGACACTCATTCCCTGCCTCATAGCACCGCCAGTGTAAGACTCCACCGGAGGGATGTTGTAAACGGGGGTCGTAGGTTTAGTGCTGTTAGTAACATCATACGGCATACTAGCAGAGGCAGACGGAACAGGGGCAGGACTGGGACTGTAGTGGGAGTCGGCATCCAACTTTTTGCTCGTAGGTGCTTCGTAAGTGGGAGGACTTGGAGGAGTGTAATAGGGAACCGTTTCGTTCTTTGCGGGCATAGTGTAGAAAGTGCTGGCAGGCGGGGGACTGTAAACCGCCTCGGGGGTCGACTTGGACTCAGTTGAGACCCAGCTAGTGGAGGTGGATGTAACAGTCTTGCGAGGAGCGCAGGAAGTGGTATACGGAGTAGCGGCAGGAGGGGTAGAAGGGCCAGAGGGACAGTAAGCACCCTCCATACACTTCGTAATCGTCGTATCCGGGTAAACGGTGGAGCTGGATTCTTCGACTGTGATAATTTTGGTCTTGGTGATTTTGACAGTGGTTGTGGTCATAACCTCGGGGTAAGATGACACAGGAACCATGGTGGTGTACGAGGTATGAACAGTCTTCAAACCTGGGGAAAATCAGTATGGGCTTATATATTTATTGATGGGTGGGGACCAACCAGTCGGGCAAACCGTCACATAATCGGTAGTTATGACGGTTGTGGTGTACCCTTCAGGAGTATATTCAGGGGCAGGAGAATCCTCGGTAGTGGAATAGTCAGGAGTCTCCTCAGGAGCATTAGTGGGCTTAGGCTTGCAGGAGGTGGTGCTGGTGGTGCTCTCATATTCGGGAGAATCTTCTAGAGTATCCGTGTAGTCAGGATTATCCTTATGCTCGGGAGAGTTTTCAGTATTCTCATATGCAGGTGTCGCCTCGGGATATTCTGTGGAACTAGAGGAGCACGATGTCGATGGCTTTCCTTCGGCGTATTCGTCACGATAAGAAGAAGCAGGGTACGGGGAAGCCATAGGCTCTCCTTTATTATCATGCTCATCGGGAGTATCCTTATAATCAGGAGTATCTTCGGTAGCCCCATATACAGGTGTCGCCTCGGGATAATCTGCGGAGCTGGAGGAACATGATGTCGATGGTTTTGCTTCGGCGTCTTCATAAGGATAAGGAGTAGAGTATGAGGAAGTCATAGGCTCTCCTTTAAGGTCATGCTCATCGGAAGTATCATCGTGTTCTGCAGGATAATCCTCATGTTCTTCGGGAGACTTCTCATGGGGACTGCCCGTAGGATACGGGTACGTGCTAGAGCTGCTTTTGGCCTCTGGCATCTCGTAACTCCCAGTTGAGTCATCTGGAGAAGTCTCTCCGTAGCTGTCGTTATATGGATAGCCTCTGCGCACAATGGCATTTCCGGAATTGTCATGCATCTGAGCAGTTGCTGAACCCATGGCAATCATGGCAACAGCCAGAGTGATGTGAGAGACACGCATTTTGATACAGTTGTAGTAATATTTAGAGGACAATCGATTTCGAAAAAGCGAATGGCGGTTGAAGCAAAAGAAGTGTAACTCGGTCGTAAACAGAAAAATATTAATAAATGAGTGTATTGCAGAAGGCGTCTGCTAACGCGCTGGTGAACAAGGGCTAGAGGGAGAGAAGGCGAATGACGAGACCGACCGTGGTGAGGAAACAGAAGGAAGGGAGGAAAAGAAGACCCAGGAGGTGATCACGGTGGTTTTCTATTCCTACGCCCCATGGTCAATTGCCTCACTCTAATGTTAATATCCAGATTGACGAAGTGCCACCGTTGGTTGCATATTCGAAACACCGTTCACCTAAGAAGGTCGATATGCCGGCATGGGTCCGCAGGGAAGACCGGCGTTTAGGTGCACAGTGGAGGAATCCGCTTTCCCAGTTGTAGTAAACTCGACCAATCAAACGGCTGAATTTCGCGTCTAAGTGAAATATCCACTATCACTTTGGTTACTCCGCTAATCTCGTGGGTACCCCTGAATCTTGGGGAATTTCTGGCGTCATCTGTCTGGTTGGTTCGCTGACACCTTTCCCCGCGCAACGTGCAACGCCTACAGAGATTGGCGACAAAACATTACGACTCACCAGCAACCTGACCTGTGAGAGCGCACGTACCATCTCCCCGATGACGTCTGATTTCGCGGTCGATATGTGGGGCTGGAACTTTGCTCCGATTTATCGAAACGCTTGCTAACCGGTAAATGATCGTGGTTATGGTAGCACAGTACCTGCATTCAATAAATTAAAGGATCTCCTGTGGCTAGATTGGTATGGGGGTAGTTATGTGGTGCACACCGACGGAATAGATAGCGATTTTGTGCGGTGGAAACTAAAAGGGACTCCTCCCAAGCTCAAATTTTAGATATCGCGAGATTAGGCTGTGTTGGGTTGATCATGAGAAATCACCCGTTGCGCAGAGATACGGACAACCTGTTGCGTTCCTGCAGCCGGCAACAGTCAGCCACAAACAGCAGGCAGTGGAACTCGGCAATATAACGCCTTTTCGCGTAGCGGGAAAACAAATATAAGCGAGGTAAGGTCCAGTTTGTGCAAAATCAGTTCGGTGTTGGTGTAAATTCAGAGGTGATGCTCCGCGGGGCAGAGCTAGAGATACCTCCTTATAATGAATGCTAGCACCGGCAGTCTACCACCTCCAATTATGCTATCCTCTCCCCCTCGTGCTTATCCATACCCGTTAGCCTTAGTATCTGCCCGCTAAGTCAATTTCTCGATTCTCCGAATCCCCCGAGTGCCCAATCCCCTTTCTCACGCCTGCTGACCCTCATTCTCCTGTCAGCCCTCCACTCACATTCGCTCGAGTTCTTTCCATTCTCGGTTTATTGCAGTCTCTTGTTCAACAGATCATAATGTCCGCGTCGATTTTCATGGTTAATATTTACCACTTGGACCTGACTCGAACTTCCTGTTACGCGTAAAGGCGTTGTCGGATGGGTGAAGTATGCATGGCCGCAGCTAGTGGCCAAGAGCAACTTCCACGCGATGATTCCGAGTACTTTGTAGACATCTTTGAACAATAGAACGAACAGCTACTGGAGTCTCCCGAGGTTCGTCTACAAGCAAGCGAGCATTTTGGTATTAAATTCTACAGTACCAAATTCGCAGTCACGACTAGAGAAGGAGAGGAAACGAGTCATGACATATGAGTGACGAGGAAAGAACAAGAGAAAATCAATGCAGACTTAAGAAAGGCTCTTTCACTGCTTACACCACCACTCTACTAAGGTGCCTTCTGGAACCCATTCCCAGGCCAGTAAGCTTGGTAGTGCCGGAATGGCAGGAGATGAACGGCAGCCTTGGATACACATGAGGTAAGCAATTAATAAAAGCACGAAGGTTACTTGGAAGTGTATAGTATAAGCACACGTCACACGAAGTAGGCCGAGGTTAGAGCTGGTGTAACGGGCTGTCGAAGAGTTTGAGAAGATAATTGTGGGCCTCGGTCTAGAGTTGGTGCCAGGGTACTCCGGGGGAGGGGGTTGGGATGACGATGAGGTGTATTTAGTGTTGATTGTGCTCTGTGCTCTGTTTTAGGTGCGGCGGTCAATTTGACTATCCTGAGTTGATTACAAGAACTCACTGTCCGAAGGCACTCCGGCTAGGTACGGGGTCCATTTGTTTTCATTAACTTGGCATAAATAGGTGAATATTCTGTTTAAAAAACGAGTGACTACCAAAAACTAATAGAGCGCATCAGAAAAAGAGCGTACTTTCCACCTCATCATCTCAACTATCTCTCGGTACTGGTCACCTAAACCGGCGACAGCAGACCACTCTTGCACGTATATTTCAGCGGGTCAAAGCAGTTCCACACATCATCCTTAATGCAAATATAGGGCGCAACAGGCTTCGGGCACAGTTTATCGACGTAGCAGTTATACTATCCCTTGTCAGCAGATAATCGTAGTGTCTCTGCGAGTTGGACTTACCTCGTCGTCATAGTAACAGTGCTCTCCACAGGGGTAGCTAATTTTGTATGGATTCTTCTGGATTGGGCAAAGTTTTTTGTGGTCATAACACGTGTACTAGACCAGTCAGTCAAGATCGTATGCTCTGGACGACTATGCCTACATCTCCAATGATGTACACCTGCTTGCCACAGTACTCCGTTTCTGTGCGCTTCTCAATACTGGCTGCCGAGGCAAAAGTACCCAAGAAAACGGCGGCGGAAAGGAGCTGGATAAGCTGCATTGTCGAAACAGTGGATTGTGCTGTGGGAAATGAGGAAGTTTAGTGTCTTCGACGAAGATGTTGAACCGGAGAAAGTGAAGGTGGTTGCGGGTTTTTATATTGATATAGACAGACTTCCATGATCAGTTCTCAATAAAGCAAAATTCTCCGGCATATATCATTAGGCGGGAGCCCGTCGTACATGTACGTACACTTGGTTCGTTTCATGGATCAGACCAAAGTACACATGGCTGGTTAGAACTTCCAACAAAAGCTAGCTGATGTGCGCCGTCTCGCACGCTCAGTCTGTTTACTAAAGTATCGCTAATGAGAGAAACATATCTTAACAACGAGACAGCGCTGAAGATGTGTTTTCCCGTCATCACACACAAGTACAATCTGCGAGGGGTGGGTACTGCACTCAACCGTACCCACGACGAAGGGTTGCATTCCGAGTGGTTCGGGTTTTGAATCCGGGGAAGAGATCATTATCACAGCACCTCGGGTTTTGGGACTGGTGGGATGGCGACGTCTCACAACGAAGAGTATATTGTAATGGTACTCCCTGGAGGGATGTATTTTCAACTGACCATTACACATTTCATCGCTTATTTCAGTGTAACGGATGGGTACACGGATACGGTTTTCTGTTGTAGACCAAGCTCGCTCACCCCGCTCTGCATGGAGGTGTATACCGCCTTAGAGCATACACGGAGCACAACGCCGCCTCCGTTCTCTGGACCAATGTTATCCGTCCTCTCTCTCTTCTGCAGCAGTTGAATGTTGCATATGTATTGTACAATCTGCAGCGGTTGAATATTGCATATGTATTGTACAATCTGCAGCAGCATAAGTGTTGCGATTGGTGTCTAAGCTATTGGCTTGCCGGGTTGAGGTTGCGGTGGAGATAACTCAATCCATCCAGGAGCAGCATGTATAGGCAGTGACAGTAATGGTTACCGGTAACCGAAACTTTGTGATTTGGCGTGCTGGAACACTGCAGAGACATGATTGAGACTAATTAGTGACCCAAAGACACAACCGTCACAACTCACGAGAAGTAGCAACCGGTCTCGGACAGGGACCCCGAATACAGGTGGTTTCCTGACACTCGCTTCCTGCTGGGGCAGAGTGACTGTGTCACAAAATATACCGAGTGACCCTGACTGGATGCTTCTGTGCGCCAATTGAATATAGGCAACACTGCAGAATTAGGTACCGTGGCGGTTTGATCCGCAAGATCTTGGTATTAGTCGGTGTCATGAACTTGACCTCAGTGTCGAATGATCAGAAATTGCCTATCGGCGTCCCACGATACCGCTTTCCTGAACTGGTACAATACCGAGTGACTATTCATGCCCCGAACCCGTCACCTGAGGTTTACTTTGTGTGAACAAGCTGTAATTCGAGCCGGCTACTCCGATTAAATACCTCTGAATATAATGCTCACCTCGGAGCTTAGCATGCTTTCATCTGTTGCCTTTCGCAGGGTTAGGGGAAAGTGACTCCCACCGCCAAGAGGAGAACAATACTAAGCTTTGCCGCCACCACGCAGCACTAGATAGCAATTTTCGATACAAAATTGCCCAAAGATGCGTATCCCCGGCCGGATCTGGCAAAGATATGAATACTATAAGTAGGATCATTCGGGAACGGCGGTAAAGGTTATCTCGTTACTCGTAGGCTTACTGCGCATTTCGTGCTTATATTGTCAATATTTCAACCATCAACGCTTCCTACTTAGTAGGATTTCTTCCCGAGGAGTTCTTGCCTTAATTCCATTCACCTGTCCACTTCTCTTCTTCTTCTTCTTTGTTGTTCTTCTTTCCATTCGTGCACACGATGGCCATCTCGTTCGCGCCGAGCTCTTACGAGTTTCGCTCTGTAACCGCCCAGCTGGAACGTATCTTACTGGAAACGTATCTCCCTTCAACACATTCCTGCCGCGAACCCATTCTGCCGGGCCCCAAGGAATTGGAAACAGCAGCATCAAGGCTCCTCACGTCGCTGCCACATGATGGCGTAGGTTTGACAGCCGTGACTCACCATCTCATCAAGCACCTTATTCCTGCCTTCAACGACTCCTCACTTTCGCCGCATTACTATGGCTTCGTTACCGGCGGCGTCACCCCCGCCGCTCTCCTGGGAGATATGCTGGCGTCCATCTTGGATCAAAATGTTCAGGTCCATCTGCCGGAAGAGACCCTGGCTACCGCACTTGAGGCTAGGGCGCTGGAAATGTTGTTAGACCTCTTTCGGATGGCGCGTGATAAATGGAAAGGACGATGCTTCACTACGGGTGCAACGGCGTCGAATATACTGGGTTTAGCCTGTGGACGGGAATCCTTGCTGCGAGAGAAACTAGTGTTAGCCGGCTACAGCTTCGGCGAGGCGTCTATTGCTGAAATGGGTGTGCTGGAGGCTTGTCTGCAATCAAGGGTGATGGGAATGCAAGTACTTGCAGCGCTTCCGCATTCTTCGGTGGCTAAAGCGGCGGCAATAATTGGAATTGGTCGGGCCCAGGTTAAGGATATCGGGCTTCCTGAGTCGCCGTGGGAATTTGATATGTACCGCCTCGAGGATGCTCTCGACGACGGAGCAAAGCGTGGGATTGTGTCCATCATTGTTGCCGGGTATGGGGAAGTAAACACGGGACGCTTTGTGTCCAACCTCCGCGATATCCGGGCGCTGGTCAGTCGGTATGGATCAGCGTGGATCCATGTCGATGCCGCATTCGGGATCTTTGCACGCGTCTTTTCAAAAGAGAATAAAGATATGGCTACGGTAGCCAGTTGGGCCGAGCAAATTGATTATGCAGATTCAGTAGCAGGGGATGGCCATAAACTCCTCAACGTTGTATGTCGCGCTTCTCCGTGCAAAAACCGAGTGATAGAACCTGACAGAGGAGAGGTAGCCATATGATTCGGGTTTTTTCTTCGTGCGGACCTCCGAGATCTTGCATCAAAACATGCTCAACTCGGCGCCCTACCTCGCCACTCCAGCGTCAACCTCCGATATCCCCAGCCCACTCAATACGCATCTCGAAAACTCACGGCGCTTCAGGGCACTCCCTGTGTATGCAACTCTCGCCGCCTACGGAGCCTCAGGCTACAAAAGTCTCATCCGCCGCCTGATCATGCACGCAAGAGAGATTGCGAGAGTTGTGTATCGACACCCGGCATACGAGCTGCTTCCGGTTGAAGAAGGAGGGACGGAAGAAAGTGCTGTGAACAATGTTTTTATGGTGGTATTGTTCCGGGCCAGAGATGAGTGGCAGAACCAGCTGTTGAGAGAGCGCATCAACGATACTGGGAAGATGTATGTGTCAGCCACTATGTGGGAGGGGATGCCGGCAGTTAGGTGCGCCGTGGGTAATTGGAGGGTGGCAGCCGAGAAAAAGGGAAGTGAAGGGTGGGGAGTTGTGGAGGAGGTTTTACAACTGGTTGGGGGGATGTTATGATTATTTGTACCGTGGTACCTTGGCTGTGCCGATGAAGTACAGGAATAAAATGTGCACTTGGCCATGAATGGGTCTGAATGGAGAGGCTATAGGCCTCGCTTCGCCCACAATAAGCGCAAGCGGTTAATTTAGGTTCTGCAAATGCAAAAGGAAGACAGCTTCTAACTTCAAGCCCATTTGCCACGCGAACGGCCCTGCAATAACTAATAGGCAATCCTTCAAAACATAGCAGCCTATATCAACCCACACCGCGAAAGATTCCCGAACCCTTTTCGTGTCCTGATGGTAAATCTGTGCGCGGCCTTGCGAGCGGGGCTAGATTAATCTGGCAACGCAAGAACAAACCCTCTAGGTTTTACTGGTACCAGCGTCCAATACTAACCCTCCAACAACTCAGGGCCTGCAACGTTAGCCAACTGCATGACGGCGGAATTAGGTATGTCCGCACCGGACGCCTTTCCGTACGCCCGTAAATGCAAAAATCCGATCACCTGGGCACCCACACTTAAGCAACACATAGAGTACTTTAAACGGAAACAGCCCAATCCCCCGCAAAACTCGTGGTCTTACAGGCGCTAGCCGGACCAGAAAAATCAGTATTTCTCGTTCTGTCGGTGTCTCCTTGCTACAATGCATTCCAAATATTGGAAAATGTACCTCATCGTCGACCCTGAGCAGTAGTCCCGCCAGATCTGACCCTAGCCGCAGCCGGCATGTCAGAATATACATCTGTAGGTCGGATGGGTATCTGCAGTTCGCCTTCTCCTGAATCGACCGGGACCGACTCTCTTGTTTGGTAACCTGCATGTCAATCCGTAGGCCGGTTGACCTGGCCGCTTCGGAACATCCGACGTCAAAAACGGTGCTTCCTTAAACAAATACACTAAGTGCAGCAGCAGTAGTGATGAGTCATTGCTCTAAATTTCAGCTCCGATTTTCTGTGTACCAATCTATGGAGTCGCCAGCCCAAAGTTCAGAGTCCTCGGTACTGTTGGCTTATTGGTTGAAACTGGCCGAAGATTCCCCACGGTTTATGGGACAGAGAGTGATATCACTTCATCCCGTAGTGCTTGCTGAGGAAGCATGATTTCCCCAGGGAATCCGTGCATTGCAAGGTTCTCTGGCGTGGATAATTGCAGACCTAGGAGCCGGAGTGGCAGTTAGTTAATAGAGGACCCTGAGGAAGACACGCAGAAGCTGCTGGCAACGTTGGACGAGTAATGGTGCTGCTCTATGGCAACGAGTGTCTGGAAATCACAGGATACTACGTTTAAGAGCTATTAATAACCCACCACCTGATATGAATGTTTCTTAGGTCCTTTTACTTACTCAACTTTCTCCTAGATCTGGAAATCCCTGAAATTATAGGTGGGAGCTATTACCAGGGAGGAGATGCTTCTTTCTCGGTGTCAAAAGAAGGGTAGGTTAGTTCATGAACTGAGAGGGGTCATCGCTCGAATTACTTGCTAGAGCACACCATTTGTTGGAATTTCTCTGGCCGCTGACAGTTGGGATCTTTGTACGTATGAGAGTTACTGAAACTGTTGTGCGTCGTTGCTGCCGGTGAAAGTTTCGAGATATCATAGATGTCGAGCATGGAGAGTTTGCAGGTTCGACAGCCTTGCGGGTTCAACGACCTTGCTGGTTCCGTCGACTTCCAACAACTTAAAACAAAACGGAAAGGTTAAATCACGACGACATGTTCAAACTAAAATCTCCTCTCCTTACAACCTCTGTTTACGTCCACTCCAAGCTTCCTGGATATTGGAAAATGTATCACCGTCTCGATTATCAGATCACACCACCACACCACCACACCTCCAGCTCATCTATCGATCTCCGATCTGTTTACATCTACTATACCGAGCACGATGGCTTAGGCATCACGCCTCACAACCCCTCTATCCGGGGGGATTTTATTAGGCATTCCATCTACTCTTGAGCATTCGATATTGAAAAAAATTCGTCCGAACCACCATCTACAGGCTAATTAGCGGAGGACATCGAGTAAGACGATGAGGATGAGGTTGATGTTGATGATGTTGGTGTCTTGTCCGGCGTTGAGGATCACAGTGTTTTGAAGGAGGTGGTAGAACTGGATAGAAGGGTGGAGCCGCTTGAAGGGAGCAGACAATCGAATCAAGAGATCAAATTGACCACGTCAGACTGCAAGACTATATAGAGAGTCCGGAAAAGTCATTGCACCGTCTAAGATTAAAATCTATAGCAGTAATAGGCCTCGGTCTTGCGCTCAACAAGGTATTCGTGTCTTCGAAACGATTTCAGTGATAGATACATCATACAAGAAACTTGAGAAACTCAGATGCAGTTTCGTAGTTGTCCACGCCATTGGCAGCAGCTAGGGTTCGATTTCAAGGCGGCGAATCACTTCAAGCCATACCTGGAAGACATCAACGATAGCATACGCCATCTTTCATCAACACGAAGCATGTTTTCATGAGATGGAGGTGGTGCATGAGAGGGTGTGAGGGGACTACCAATGGCAGTTGAATGAGTGAAAGGGCTTTGGGATGGTATATGCGAGTTGTTTCTTTCTGTTGCTTTTGCGAGCTTCCACGCTGTTTCAGAGCTGTTTTTAGCTTACGGGCCTTGTTTTCAGCAGCCGTATTTATAGACATACGAGTACCTATAAAACGAAAAAAAAAGGTCTCTTGATTAACGATAAAGAAGCTACAAGAATTGAAGAAGCAAAGAAGAATAAAGTAAACACAATCATAACCCAAGCAATCTAACGCCACACAACCCACCACAGCCACAGCTCACTAAATGTAGTCAAGACCGAATCTCTTCGGTCCACGCCTTCCATTCTCCAGAAACTCCTCAATATTCCTAACCCTCTCCGTCTCCTCACTCTCCTGAAACTGCAACTTCTTCGCCTTCCTCATCGTTCGCGTTTTCTGTGGGTGAACCACCGTCTTTGCGATACTTCGAATCAGCGCGATTTTACTCTTTCTCGTCGGTGGTGGGAGTTGCGATTGTGATTGTGGTTCTGTTTGGTGATAGTCAGGGGGCACTCCGAGATCAGTATGATGCTGTTGCTGTGCTAGTGCAGACGGTTTTGTGGAGCGGCGATATGACGGTGGGTTAGGGTTGATAATCAGTGGTTCCTTATCGGGATTGTCATCGTCGTGAAGTGAGGACGGGTATGAGTAGAGTCCGGACGGCATGATGAGTTTCTTTCTGAATGTAGGATGAAATAGAGTATCTGGCAAGGCTAACTCGGTGAAGATATGTAGGTCGATAGTGCTTAATTTGGCTTTCGGGAAGGGTTTGCGCTTGGGAAGGATAAAGGCGGGGAAGAAGGAAGAGATGCGTTGCTTATATTTCTTGTAACTCTGCAGCTGCCTGAGGGTTGTGGAAAAAACCTAGATTTACCGATCTGGTTGGGTGAGGACTGCGGTGAGGCTTTGAGCCAATGGAAGGTGCATCGCCTAGTTGACGTATCAAGGTTCAGTCCTGGTATCAATCCGTAGTGCCTGCAGAATCGATGTCATCGAGTGAGCTGATTTCTTCGAGATGTTTAAAATTAGTGTGTTAATTAACAAGGCGTTACATACTTCGAATTTATTCGGGGAGAGGTGTTTTGGAAACTTAGTGGGGTACACCATCGGTATTCACCAACACCATCTCGAGGGAGGGTTTGTGGGATCCGGGGCTGCAAAGGGTTGCGAGTGGTTCGGTACCAGGCATCACGGGAGCAAGTACCAATAGCTGCTACAATCCGCGGAGGGCAAGGGTTCGAAAGAGAATCACATGGATGGGCTGGTTGTCTCCAGATATTTTAAGTGTCGTGGTCACTGTGGATAGGCGGTACCCAGGCGGAGTTGTCGGTCCGAGTATTATGAACGGACTTAACTCACAGTGACTTTTATCGGCCTTATCAGCCAGGGTATTGCGTTCGCGCTTCAGTACAACTGTAATTTCAAGAAGATGCGTATCCATCTTTTGAGAGTGTTGGCTGTTGTGGCTGTTGTATGAGGCTTACAAATCGGGCATAGCTGCTCCAAGACCTTTTGCCGCAGCGAAGCGCGCCAATTTTCTGACAGGCGTCAACTTGCATGATGAACCTGCTAACACTACCCAGGGGGGCCTGTCTGTCTGAGATGGGTCTCTGGAGAAATAGATTTGACAGGTTACCGGGGAAGAAAGGCTCGGCCCGGTTGTGTACAGCTGTGTACTAGTACATTAGAGTGTTTTAATTCTCAGCTCCAGAACGGGGAAGAAATGATGCCCTGGAAAGCTCATTATACTGCGCTTGTTCTCTAGAGACACCCAGTCTTTAACAAAACATTGGATGCATTTGTTTGGTGGAGGAGTTCTTCATGTTGTCGTGGAGAGCTGAAAGCGAATCGTTCGGTGGCGCGATCAAGCAGAAATCATTAGATCTCGATCATGCTTTCACACTTGGTTTGCACACAGACGAAAAGCTTAATCCACTCACTTCGGTGTGACTTTAGAAGCATCTAATCTGAGAAGTTCGTATTGCGATCAGAACAGCAACGATACATTCCATGCATGTGAATTCCTCTCCGCAGACAAACAGCGAAAGCAACCTAACTGATTGCCTAAGACATCCAAACCACCAAAATAATTGAGAAGAAACATACTAATAATCGACTGACCAATATCAAACGCTCCATCAATAGCACAAGAAGAAAGTCATCATAACCGCCATCAAATACCATCAATGCTTCAAAGGACTCAAGTAATTTTTTGCTTTATAAAGTAAAGTCTTTCCAGAATTTTTCTGCTTCCTCGCTTCCTCATTTTCACGATCTCCCAAGCTGTCGTGAGTTGGTTCCCTTGGTAATCGTGAACGCTCAAACACCTCAGTAAACACCAACTTTTTGTCCACATTCCCAGAAATTGCGCTTCTTTCGGTTTCATTAGCTTCCTCCACTTTCTTCGCGTCATTGCCTCCAGTATTAAATGTTCCAACATGTAATTCATCATATCCGCCTAGAAACGAGCGGATATACTGTCCGTCTCTGTTAGTATCTCCCGGACCCCCAGTTGAACTGTTTTGCTGCTGGCGCCTTTTCAACCATTGTATATTAGATCTTTTTGAATGGTTGCCTTTGATTGATTGCGTTGTGGTTCCATTTTGTCGTGCTCCTGACATGAATGCGCTGACCTTCTTCCCTGCAGCTCCATATCTATAAGTCTTCTCAAGATCACGCCTTTCCCTCAGATCTTCGAATGCAGCGGTCCAGCCATCATTCCATGCTTGTCTTAAAACCTGCCTCCCTTCAGAATAAAGAGTTGATAGATAGTAGGAAGGAGACTGATCGCTAGTGGCAAATGTTTGTGCGGACGATGACTTTCCAGAAGATGTGGTTGACTCTGTACGTATCTGACTATGAAAATTCTCGTGTTTACCGGATACTGCAAAATTAGGAGAGCTCGCTGAACGGGAAAGCTTTCTAGAGCCAGCAAGATATAAAAATGTGTTGCTTCGTTTGTGCAGGCTGGAGGCCGCCCTGCGGGGGTCTGTGTTATTCTTAGCACCTCGCAGAGGTGTTTCACGCTTGGATTTTCCTTTGACGAATGGGTTAAGATGGAAAAACGAATTTCTACTGGTTTGGGGAAGTGCCCCCGTATTTTCGTCCAGTGATTTATGACTGCTCTCTTTTATCAGTCCTCTGGACGGACCCGCACAGGTTGTGGCAGTATGCGGCATATCCAGGGAATATGTGTCATCCAGTTTCTTTGGTCGGCTTAAGCTTCGTAAACTGCCTCGAAGAAAACCTTTGTTCTCTGATGACGATTGAGAGCCAGTATTGAAATCGTTGCCGTCAATCTGTGAGTTTTTCAAACTCGGATTCTTCTTCCTGAGAACGTTACGGACCGGGGGAGTGGGAGGGGGTTGCACACTTTGAATGGCAGTGTTTGAAATTCCAGCCGATCTTTTAGACAAGCCCCCGAAACTAGCCAAACTTCTTTTGCTTCTCTGACTAGAATTGCGGGTAGTTGATGCATCCTTGTTGAGGTTGAGCATTCCCGCCTCGAAAACGAACCGGTCCGGCGTGTACGGACGAGAAAAAGACTCAATAGTATTGACAAAATCAAAATCGTCTACTCGTTTCCGTTCAACTGGTGATGGCGTAAATTGCCCACCAATGGGTGACTCTGGGACACTCCCTGAACCTCTGACAGGTGAATTTAAAGCACCATCTACCTGAGCAACACGGGTATCAACACTCAATGGACCACGTGCTGAGTTTTTCCTGGAATGTGATCCCGCCGATATGGTTGTAAAGTTAGTAACATATCCTTCCGCGACCGGGCTGATTCCAGTAACGCTACTATAGCTGGACCTTCGGGTGACATTCATGGGTGGAATAATAGCGGGATCTGCTAGCTTTGAATACTGCGACGATGTCCGGCTTGTGAGAGGTGGACGTGTCCGTCCAATTATCCCCCCTTCGATCACGTCAGTGCCAGTGATTTCTCCACTATGTAGTCTTCGGAATGCTTCGGGCGAATAATCAATTGAGTTGCTTTTGCTCCTTCCCATTCGGTACCTGGACCTGTCGATCTGGCCGTCCACACCCATCTCATTTGAGGTCGCTTCAAGATCGTTTCTCGGTTCTGGGTTGCCGCGGTGCATTGAAGGATGCTTTTTAGTATACGAGTAGTTGGGATGAGATTTTGTCTCACTCTTCGAACTATTGCTTGGGTGAGCCGAGAGAGTTATAGGTATTGCAAACGGGCTTTGTGACTGTAGGAGACTGGAAGTAGTTGGTAACAGCCCATCTCCAACCACTTGCAGCTTGTGTCGAGGAACTAGCGAAAATTCTGTACCTGCTCCTAAAAAATAGTCATCCTGAGGCGGTTGACGCAATCCATTGCCAGGTTGCTCCAGATGTGGAATTGTTATTTGATCAGCGAAAGGAGCAGGAGAAGCAGGAGCAGATCGTACGGTTTTGGATGACCGGCCGGATCCATAGCGACGGTGCTTTGTCTGCGAGTTCCAGGATCCATTGTGTTGGACGGCCGTTGCGAGATGTTCTGCACTCATTGTCAAGAAATACTGTCCATGATTCGATCTAGCGTTAGAAGAAGGATAATCGCTAGATAGGAAATGTCTGTCAGAGATGACACTCATAGGATGATCTGGCAGCCTCTGAGTGTTTGGCAGTTCTGCCGGCGTTGAAGATCCCCTCACCGGAATAGGAGACTCAGGCGAGACATCTCTTCGTAAGGGAATCCTAGATTGTGGTTGTGCAGTTCTGTTCTTCGAAGGAACCCATGGACTCCAGTATTCTTTGCCAACCTTATCAGGCCCCTTCATGCGACGTTTACTTAGGCTCCTAGAAGTTGTAATTTTCGTCCTTCCATTAATATTGCTAATCTCCGACTCCCGTAGATTTGGTTGTCCTCCATCAGCACCTGGGGTTATCTTATGTGAACCGCGAAGGCCAGGGGACACGCCAGCGGTGAGTTCAGGGTATTGGTATTCCACGGAATGACACTGCTGTCCTAATTGAAGAATTGGAGTTGTAAGATCGCGCAGTCCAATAGTTGCTGCCATTGAAGATAAAGAGCCCTCAGAATTCGTGCCCTGGGAGTTGTCCGACATTGCCTCGACTAATCTGTATAATGTTGCAGTAAGTAGGCATACAACAGTCGCTGGAGAGTAGTAGCAATACATCAGCAGGTAGCTATGGGTAGATCAGCATTCAGCAGACAGCATGTATCGGTTTTTTGTCGTTTCGTCAATCGTAGGCCTCTCTATACGATTCCCGACGACCGCCGAGCAATGGGCAGGGGGAGTTTCGTGAGGGGAATTAGGATCTGGTTGTTATTGTGGTAGTTTCAGCACGTGAGGTCCCGTCTGCTCTGGGGTTAGAATGTACAATCTACATTCAACTTTAAACTCTCAACCCTAACTTTCTACGCTTTGCTGACTTGTTTTAATACTTCGGTATGGACTAGCAGAGTCTGAAGAAACTTATTGCTTCTGGGTGGTCAGTCGTCTGTGTTCACTGTTCCGACACAACCAACGCTACGATCGTAGACACTAGCAGTCTGCAAGACTTTTGGTTTTTCTCGAATAATACTGTGGGAATATGAGCTGCCAGTTTTCGCATGTATGAGTTCAGCGAATCTTGATGTTTGAGCCGAATTGTTGCTAACAGGAATAAGTACATGTATGTTTGCTTGCAGCCAATACTATCGCGGCCAAGACCTCAACTCCAGCCTCAACCACACTCACGCCTCCGCTGTGGCACAGCTGAATCAGTCAGACTGTGGGGCATTAAGCTTTCCTTGGTCCTTCATGTCACCGGAGCAGACAGAAAACTCGAAACAAGTTTATAACGTCTTTTTCTTTTGCGCAATTTGTCCCGAGTAATAGATAGTCCTATAGGATTATTCGAAGCTAGCGCGCGGTTCCGGGCCTGTGTGCTGGACATATCCTTACGATGGACAGATAAACTGGATTACGCCACACTATAACTAGAACAAACGAATATTTTCTTGTGCTAATTCGAAGACACGCAAAGTTGGCCAAAGTAATACCATTTATCTTCCAAGTCCCAGTGGCTCACGTCTGTAGTTGACACCTCACATAGGCAAAGTTCATAGTTGCGTATTGCATCCCAACATGTTGAAAAACACTAGAGTATATACCTTTGAAACTGCTCTCTCGGATGGATCTGCATCCAAACAAAGATACCTAATGTATTGATGGGCCGTATCATCGTAGGCAGACTCGGGTTTGCCAACAATGTGTCACCATAATCGGGCCGGAACAGAGGAAATTACACTATCCGTTCGGGTCTATTCGCCCGAGTGCGAGAATGATACTACTAAAGTAACCTGCCGTTGAAAAGCTGTTTCAAGTTCTAGCAATGCAGGCGCCACCGATCATCTTTGGTGTTAATGCGGTAGAGATATACTTCACTTCGAAAATGCACTGTGTTTTGTTGCTGCTGATGACTAGACAAACCGGGATCCGTTGCATTGGATCAACTACTCCGTACCATAACAAAGAGTTTCAGGATCGCATTACATACTCGAAGTTCAACACCACAAAGAAACCATCAAAGCTTAACGCCCTCTTCTGCAATGCACCACAAATTTATGGTGGAGGGATAGGATGGCTGGTATCTTGACCAATCGTACGCCGAGCTTTGTCTTTGGGGTTGTCTTCGAGGTTGTCGTCGAGGCCTCCCGGGATAACCGATGGCTTAACCCACACTGCGATGGGTGTGTAGTTCCTGCTATCATCTCGGCGGTAGCTAGTGGCACGAGATGATTGATAAACGACCATCGCCGCGATCTTCGACTCTATTTCCGGATCCTACATTGCACTTGCCGCTGTGAAAAGCGGTTCCAGGTCACAGGTCCACCTACCTGTGAGGGGTGTGACTACGGCTGAACTCGTGTGAAATGAGCCCGTCCAACCCCTAGCATCAAAGGCAGTTGGTGGGCAATCTGTGAATACAGACACACAGACACCATGATAGCGCCAGGATTGCCAGTGCTATATAACCGTCAGTTCGACCACAACGAGAACTCTGAAGCAGCATACCCTCCTTCTCAAGTCATCCGTTTGAACTTCAACAAACCGCAGAAATACTCTGCATGCTTTCAGAGAGCAAAATGAACGCCATGCAAATATCTACAGAACCTATCACCGGATTATGTTGCCTAGTGTGTACAGAAGAGGATTGTCAGAGTAATCTGGGGCTTCAGGATTGTATGCACATGCCTGGTGTCATTTACCTCCCTCCTCCACAGGCAGCTCCCAAGTTCGCTAGAGCAATGAACGCACCTCCTCCACAATCGGCTTTCGAGATGGCACCATGGGCAATATATCCTTCAGCAAAAAACGCACCACGAACACCACCGTCGCCACAACCTATTCAGCGACTACCGCGATCCAAACCATCCCAACCCGTGCAGTCATCCCAGTTGATTCAATCTATTCAGCGCTCTCCGCCTACCCAATCGACCCAGCCGATTCAGCCGATTCAATCGGCTGCTAGAAATTCTCCGCCAGTCCGATCAGTTCAAGCGGCTCAGCCAATTCGAGTCGAGTCAGAACGACATACACCGTCCATGCCACAACAACAAACCCAACAAGTACAATACATCGACCCATCACAAGAATTTCAATTCTCAGACGAAGAATGGGCAACTCTGATGACACCTCCGCCTCTCACTTGGGGGGCACCGTACGCATCCGACAGCCCGCCTCACGATGAATTTGAGCTTCCCGAAGAACTACCTTTAACCAATCAACATCTACAACAACAGCAACTACAACATAACCCTACACTGTATGGCTCACCGCTAGTTGATGAATTTCTACGGCATTTCTTACCGCCTGACACATCGTCTGAAGACCGACAAGGTTGGTACGACTTTCTGAACACAGCGGATGAGGACAAGGAGATCATGCCAAGACTCTTTGGTGAGGATATCTCGGAAGATGATAGGTGGTTCAACAATATGGACTTTGGAGGTGGCGGCTATGTAACTGCTACAGGAAATGACACATTGGGTGGGATGTGCAATTATGATATGGGTGGGGTGGTGTGATGGTGGTGGTTGGTGGATATCATTTCTCGTTCTGCACTTTTTGTGTGCTGTTTTGTGCATGGTAGCCTATGATTTCCTTCGTTGCTGTAACATATTTTCTTTATGAGGTTATTGTTTCATTCTTCTTCTTTGCCTTGTGGGAGCCTTGTAGATGACGGGCTTTTTTTTTCTTCTGTGTAGGATAATTGGGGTTTTCCTCGTGTCGCAGATGCTCTATTCGCGACGCTGTGCCGCTATTAAGTGCAATTATCACACAAGTGTTACCAACACTATCGTCCGATGCACTCGCCGGTTGGACAAACGCTATCCCGCTTTGTGACGCGACGCATGTCCCTCGCTTCCACTAAAAATAGTGACTTTCCAATAAACTTACGCAGATAGCGAAGCAAAGGGTCCTATCGGCGCGGTAGCGTGTACCGTACCGTTCTCGTGCAGACGCGCTGGGCTAATTTCAAATCCCTCAATATATCATGAGCACATATAGTATAGTTTTTTTGCTTATTCCGAGTTGAGATCCGGTCTGAACAGCAACCAAAGATGGCAGTGATGGTGGGGGTTATGATGTGCATGGTATGGATGGATGGTGGGTCAGTGAGGTGGATGGGTGTTGCGGGTGTAAGGGGGAGATACGCCACTGAAACCCTTCACGAGGCTGTCGTTCTGGAATAAGCAAACATAAAATTTCTTTGTCTATGTATTTAAGAGGCGAGTTTGTACTCTTGCCTTACAATGATATGTGGATAGGTGGAAAAGGAATAAATCAAGAGCTGGGTGATTGTGGTGGTCTCCTCGAGCCACAAATTCCACAAAATGCCACATCGCCTGAATTTCGATACTCGCGAGGGCAGTTTGAGACATTACTACACGTCCACGAAGATCCTGCGTAGGTTGCAAGGGTGAGCACATTCATACAGGCGGTGCAGGTAGGGGCATGCGGTATGTTGGTGAAAGAACAGACGGGGCATGTCCTTGAGGTGGTTGTTGGTTCGGGATGATTGGTTCGGGATGCGTCTAGTTCCGCGGTTGGTTGGGTACAGGTGAACGACGTATGAAGTGCTGGCGACAAAGGTCGTTTCATCTTTACGCAGTCGGTATCTGGATTCGTATCCGACGGTTGTGTTGCTACCTCTTTTAGTTGTAATTTTGACTTTGCTGCTGACCACGCGAGTTTTGCTGGAGCGCTCTTTCCTTCAAGTGCAAGTTTGGTAGTTCCAGCCCCACAAGCTCCGCCCAACAATTCCATCAATTCCCTGTTCAAGTTCTCGCTCTCACGTTTTCCGTCTTCTTCCCCACTGACAGCGATCATAAACTTTCCTCCACCGACATTGATAGCCTTCTTCTCATCCTCGCTTTCGCTTGCTGTTTGGTCATCCTCCGCTTTGACGCTCTCTTCCTCCTCCTTCTTCTCGAACCTCTTAAGAGCCGCAGCAGCGCGAAGTTCTCGCCCCCGTTTACTTTGTGCAACCCTCGGCTTTACCTTACCGCTAATATTTGCCACGTCGGCGCTTATCTTCTTCCCCTCACCCGCGATGCCAAACTTACGCTCTATGCGCCGCTTCTTTTGTTCGGCATAACTTAGTTTTTCTGCACCATTAGGTGCGGTACGGCGCCGGTTGCGCGACCGGTAGGTACCTCCGCATATATGCATTGGCATGTCGGATTCGGCTAGAGGTCGATCTTGGGTGTACTGTTCACTCAGCAGGGTGCGGCCGGTGGACCAGAATCCTTCACCCGTGTAAGAGCGTGCATGCAGAGCCTCGAGTGTGCGGGAGTAGGTGTTGCGGACGGACCAGAAGGCTGAGGAATGGTTCTGTAGGGGAGGGATGGGAGTCAGTCGCAGTAGATCGGTGAAGTAGGTAGAGACAGACCATTTGCTTGATGTGTGCCAACTCGTGGATCATGACGCCTTGGACGAACTTGAACGGTAGCCATTGTCCGGTGTTGGGGTGCTTCAACACGAGCTGGATACATTCGCCGGCGTTGACTATTGTTTCTTAACCCCACTTCTCCTTAAGAACATAGCAAGTATGTACGTACAGTTGCGACCCCAGAACTCAAGATTTGGAGGGAATTCGTCGAGTCTAGGTAGGATGATTTCAGTACCACGGATTAAAAAAGTAAACGATGACGACGACGAGGAGGAGGCGATACATACGTCATAACGGCTAGGCCGTGATCTTTCATTATTGGATAAACGATAGCGGCGATGCGTTCGAGGTAGTCTTGAGCGATGGTTTTGTCTGCGCCTTCTAGAGGCGTGATGAAATTGATTAAGGCATTCGGGGAACGGCGGCGAACGTTGATCCCTGGTATTTACTGTGTTAACTCATAGCAATTATAGGAAGAGGGGGGGGAAGGGGGGGATTGGACGCGTACTTTCAATTCCAAGAGGCATGCCGGTGGTGCAGTAAGAGGCGGAGGTGTTGTAAGAGGCAGAGGTGTTGTAAGTGGCGGAGGTGTACGTGTAGGAAGACGTGTGAAATAGTTTCGTCACATGTCTACGAGAACGCGCTAGTGCTATTATTTACACGTCATACAATTTCACTCGTATTGACAGTATAGACTTTTTGTCTGGAGCTCGATGGTCCAGTTGTGCGAGCGATGCTGCTTTGGTGAAGAATGTCGCCTCGTAATATGGAAAGGTGGCAAGCGCAAGTCTTGAGCAAAGAGTACATAGCATCGTGTCCTGGTGTCCGTTTTGCCCGGTGAGACTTATGATTTCCCCGACGACCTGAAAAAAAGGCTGCCATATTGAGTGCTCCAGCTGCGCTCAAATCGACCGTCTGTTTTATTGGATACTGCTTTTGGTTGGCCAGTAAGTTTTAATATTGGCCTATAGTGTCCCTAGTAACAATACCATGATGGAATCAATGCAAGTATTTGCGATTCTGTGGACAATTCCACATTCTGAAAAAAGGTTTCCTTTACTATAATCTCACCAACGAAATTGAATCTGATACTAGACATTCAAAGCTACAAATCAAGACCAATAAACACCAAGATAGGAAACCACCCAATGACAATGGAAAAAAAGCCTATTAGCAGGCAGGTATCTGCATCAAGCTATAGCAAGCATCGAATTCTGCCTTCTCATCACAGCCTTCCCAGCCGCCGCAGCCCGTTCGGAACTAGTCATTGGATACGGTGCATCACCTGCAACCCCAAAACCGCTGCCGCTACTGCTGCTACTGCCGCTACTGGCGATTGAACTACCACTAACTTGCCGTTGCGCTGGATGGATCAGGTGCTCCGGAGGACTGGCGCTCTTAAGCATCAGTGGTGGGGTAACAGTTCTTGAAGGTATGGGTGGGGTAGCAGTCCCCTGCATCGGCAACGACACCACCGTCCCAGCACTTGTTGCGCTCGCAGCCGCTAAGCCATCTACCACACCACCAGTAACAACATGTGCGTTCGTAGTTACTTCTTCCTGGATATTGAGACTCCAGTCCTTCAGCTCCTCCTCAGCATCATGCAGTATCTGTCTCGCCTCTCGCTCATGTTCGAAAGGCGGTAGAGTTTCGCCTGGGACAACGGGGGTGTCGTCGAGGAGATTCAGCATTCGGAGACCATGCCGGGCCAAGACTGTCTGCTTATCGGCCCGCTCTATCACCGCGATGAATTGCGCCGCAAATGCCTCTTTGAGCTTACTCCGAGTCACGTTGGTGAGCTGGGCTTCTGCGACAAGGTTTTCGGCTTCAGCTCGTACAAGTTCTTGTTCAAGGGTAGAGATGCGTGTCGATGTCGGGTCCTTGTAACGAAGCTTATTGATTTCGTCGTGAATCTTTGCTTTGTGGTCTCGACTCGGCTGCACGGAGCCCTCACAGTTCCGAATCTGCTTTAGCACGCCGCGGTACTCCTCAAGGTTCTGCGCAAATGCCTCTTCCTGTGTTCCTAGTTCTGAAAGGAGGACGCCTAGCTTGTCGGAGAGTTCATTGACCGCGTCGTCACCCGTCTGCTCGCCCCATTCGCTGAGTTGCGTGGCTATGGATTGCCGCTCGTGACCCGCCGCTTCATAGGACTTGATGATGTAGTTCTCGGACTTGATGAGCCGGAATAGCCGGCGCGAGAGCTCGGGTTGGTAATTTCCGCGAAGAGAGGCAAGGGTGAAACGGTGCTTCTTTGCCGGCGCAGGCATTGCGGTGGAAGTGTCACGCGTGCGGGAGCGGACACTAATTGATCGGCTGCGAGTAGAGGTTTTGGTAGTTGTAGAGCGGCCTGGGGTTGGGGAGGATTTGCGGGGAGTATACGGGGGCGGGAGGAGTGGCATTGTTAACTTTTAGAAAGATGGAAGTAGACGAATTGAAAGAATGAAGACCTGCTTGGAGACTGGAAGGGTGGTGGCTGGCGAGGTGAGGTTATATACCGAATAATCCCTAGAAGCCCAGATAAGGTAAAACACGGGGGAAAACCTTGGAATAGAAACGGAGATCGGGTAAAGGCTGTTTCGAGTCCGTTCATGATGAAGCGCCGACGGATGGATATAGTCGAAGGCGAAATAGCAGAAAACATGTTAGGACAGGATCGTTGGAGGGCTTGCCGCCCGACGTCACCGAATGGAGTGCAGCACAGGGGTTGGAGAGGAAGCCTTGGCTATTGGTGAAACACTCCTATATATACTCCATTAGAAGCGCTCGATGGTGGGATGAGCGATGAGGGTGTCGATTAAGCAGAACATAAGAGAACCAGTTTCGTTGCGAGGTTTGGGGGTTGACAGCCCTCGGTAGGTGGACGTAGCCGAGAGACATTCGCTGCCGAAAAAGATAGTTTGGCTAGGGCCTAGAAGAGCCTCAATGTGGTCAGTGCACGTTTTAAGTTGAATACGTAGAGTACTTGCGTGGCCTCTAACTGAGCTTCCCGAGCGACCACCACCTCCACAATAACAAAGATACCCTCTCATCTAACGATATGTCCCTTAGTGCAAACTCACAAGCTCACTCTCCAATGTCCTCTGGTCGTTCTTCTCCTCAACCTCGCCGCCGGCTCGATGAAGGTATGAGAGGAGGAACTGAGTGAGCTACTGTTTAGCTTCACCGGAACTGACACTCTCGCCAGATCCCACCAAGAAGGACCCGAAATACAAACGATTCTCCTCCAGCATAGACCGCGCTTTAGCACTGTTTGAGAGCAACAATCTGCAAGAATGGGCCGACTACATCTCGTTCTTGGGGCGGTTGCTGAAGGTAGCTGGTTGGAACCGGGGGGACTGACGGAGGTGCTGACGACGGTCGAATTTAGGCACTGCAATCCCACCCATCGCTTCCACTCATCCCGTCGAAGTTTCTTGTTGCCCAGCGGCTAGCTCAGTGCCTCAATCCACGCTTACCTTCTGGAGTTCACCAGAAAACGATTGAAGTATACTCGTACATCTTCTCATTGATCGGTCGGGATGGCTTAAGCTCGGATCTGGCGCTGTGGACACCGGGACTCACACCGGTACTTTCGTACGCTTCTTTGACACTGAAGCCGCATTATCTGGATCTTTTGGAGCGCTTCTATCTACCGATTGGCACGGCGCTTCGACCAGCGCTGAAGGCTTTGATTCTTGCACTGCTACCTGGAATTGACGAAGAAGGCGGTGAATATTTCGATAAAACTTTGACTTTGATTGATGCTATCCGTAATGAAGTGCAGGACGACGCATATTTCTGGCAGTGCGCTTTATTGGCGACGATCACCGCGCCGGCGCGGAGACAGGGAGCTTTAGCGTTCTTAGGGCGAAGGCTACCGAAGCTGGATGGAACGGTTAGGAACGGTGATGAAGGTGACAGCAAGACGGAAGAGGAGCGAAGGGCAGAAGCGGATGCGTTAATAAACCCGGAGCCCGGGCTATTGGTACGAGCGTTCTGTGCTGGGCTTGGCGATGAACAGCTATTGGTACAACGAGGTTTCCTAGATCTCTTAGTCACCGATATACCATTGTCATCACTCGTCCTCCAGGAAAAGGTCTCAAAGGCAGATCTGGAACTGCTTATTACATCTGCGGCGGGAGTGGTAATGAGAAAAGATATGTCATTAAACAGACGACTCTGGGCATGGTTTCTTGGGCCTAAAGAAGTAAACTCTCAGGAGTATTTCGAGAAGTATGGGCTTGAGGCCTTGGTTCATGGGTTGCTGAAGATGCTTGACGTGCCTGATGCAACACCCGTTGAAAGAGCCCGCCCCTACAGGATCTGTTTGTCGCTCATGGATCGCTGGGAAGTTGGTTCTTTAGTGGCCCCAAAGCTTTTCCTTCCAGCCATTGAAAGCCTTCGGGTGTATGAACAGAACACGTTGAGTAAGGAGGCGTATGCTGAGGTCTTCCGGAGCGCGAGCATGTTCTTTGATGGAGTAGAAGCGGGATTAATCTGGGGGCAGATGCTAGACAAAATAAATGCAGCATTTACTGGAGATGGAGAGGGCGCGATCGAACACTTGCAAACGGTGAGATTTATAATTAGGACGTTCAATGTCTGTGAAGAGGATATGGTGCTGGTGCATGCGCCGATGATGGTACTAGCCATTTTGAAGTACCTTGGCACTAACCGGAAGAATAGAGATGCATCTACTCAGGAATTGTGGGCGAATGGATTCTTGCTGGCGGAAGAGATCTGGGAGCTTGTTCCTGTGGTAGCCCTGAAACCTCTTTCCTCCATGTCACCACCGAATGAGGATCCAAAGCAATCGGTTCTTGAGACTATACAACGGTTTTACAAACGGGACCAGGTCCGCTCGACAGATGGTTCAGCAATTGCGGCCCCATTTCAATTGTCGCAAGTGACGGAGTGGATTTTTAAAGATATCGCTTTTACGGTACAGAAAGCATTAGATGACAATACTAATGATATTGGAATACGATGCCGATTATTTGTAAATGTTTCTCGCAAGATACCAAAGCTTTTAGATTGGTCGGGCACCGAGTCTCTGATCTGGAGCTTTCTATCGAAGCTAGAGATCTATCCAGTACCCTTTGGAGCTCTACGCGGAATGGCAAGCATGGTAGCAGCCCTGTATTCAAAAGGGTACCTTGGCATCAAGGATACAAATGCATTGGTGGCTTCAGTCACGAATGGACTGTGGTTCTATCTGTCCCCGGATGCACCTAAATTTCATGTCGAGTCCGTCAAGGCTCTATGGAATCTCCAGAATGCGCTGGGCGATCGAAGAGTTGAGGCAGCTGTTGCTACAGTCATGACAAGCACTAAGTTTGTTGGGGCAGAGCCAGGAAGGAATTTTGCGGTGTTATGGATGCATAGTGTGGGTGGCATTGGTGGCAATGCCTATCATATGATACTGACAAGGCCGCTGTTTTTGTTTCTGGATTCGCTGATGGATGATGGTACTGAGATGTCGATATTTGCTCGAGGATGGTTGCAGACTTTACCGAACATTAATAAGTGTGGCCCCTTTCTGCAAATCACCGGGTCGTCATCATGCTAAGTTTACATATGCAGGTTGTTTTGGATCTTTGTAGAAAAATTGCTTGAATGCCAGTTCTTGAGAGATCCTGGTGAAAGAGACGGCAACGGCGCCCCCTGCCAAAGACTTCTGTTTGCTGAGGATGACTGCCTGGAGATCGCCAATTACTATTTCCAGACGCTGCTGAATATCCTGCGGTATGCAACGAATAATATGATGGCTCAGCTAGCGACTGAGCTAGTTGTAAATGGAGATGAAAGCAAAGCGGTGATTTTACGGGAATGTTTGTATTTACTCCGTTACTGCACATGAAACCAGGGCTGACGAAAATAGGTGGATATGGGGAGGAGGAAATGACGCTACAGACGTTTTTTGCCAAAGCAGCGGTGAGAGCGATAGATGGAGATGCAGGCCAGCAGCAAACGGTAAAACGAGTCTCAACGCTTCACAAAATGGCACTTGGTGTACTTCATCAGCTACTTCTCAGCCCCTACTCAAAAATATTGGCAGACATGGAGCTAGAAGATATTCTTACAGAGCGACTGATATCAGTTATTAATACGAAAGAAACTTATGTACAAGTCTCTTTGCTAGACGTCCTTCACGCATCCCTTAAGCTCTCTCTCAACAGACCTACAAGTCATTTAGGCCATCTCCGTCAGCTCAGTCGGGGACCCGATCCTAGCAAAATTGGTCCACGGCCATCCTCTGTTTCTACGGATCAAGAGAAAGTGGCGCCGCCTCCACAGTTCGCGCCACCACAGCAACTGCTCAAATGCCTTATTGGCGGGTTCTCAAGCGTGAGCAGTAGACCAGTACTAGACAGCTGGATTTTCTTCCTCGGGGAATGTTTGCCATTGATTTCGAACGTCATCTTCCAGATGTTGATACCTCTAGTCGAGTGTCTTTGCAACCAAATTAAAATCACTTTTGAGTCGCTGAAATCCGTGTTTCGCGAGACCGAGAAACTTCATGTCCCGGAGTCTGGAGGAAAGAGCCCAGAAAGCACCCTCGTTGCACTGTTGAATGGGCTTGAGCAGATCCTTGCTGCTGCCCATGAACAGCTTCTCATAGAAGAGTTGAAGAGTGCCGGTCCAAAGAGCCCCGATACCCATAGTGGGGGATTCTTTGGTAACATGGTCTCAGGAGTCTTCGCTGTCGAAAGCCCGCAGAGTCGCAGTGCTGCAGCGAATAACCGGCTCACCGTGTTACTATGCTTCCAAGATACAGTAAAGATTTGTTACTCCATTTGGAGTTGGGCTGATATCAACAATAACAACGGGAATCTCGATGTTGGTAGTAAGGAGAGCTGGGGATATACTAGTCTTCGGATGAAGGGACGTGCCAGGCGAATACTGGAACATATGTTTGCTGCAGAAACGCTGGAATGTTTGGAGACTCTTATTGAACTCTGGCCAGGACGTACAGCACCGCTGGGAGAGCGGAAGGTGGCGAGTATCTTCCGGCTAGTCAATGTCTTGGATGGTTCAAGACCGAAACATACGATTCCGGCGATTTTCAATGCCGTATATTCTAGAACGAATCCTACAGCGTTGGATCCGAGTAGAAGGTCATCGCTAACGGCGGAACTATCTGATGTCGATGTGGTTTTTTTCTTAGTGGAGTACGCGAGAAGCCTGGAGGATGATGCTATGGATGAGATTTGGGCGGACTGTATGGTTTTTCTACGAGATGTTCTTGCAAACCCGTTCCCTCATCGACAGATTCTTCCAAGCTTATTGAGCTTCACCGCAACCCTTGGGGAGAAGGTTGATAATACCAACTTTGGGGAGCAGAGGCGGATGAGGAAAGAGCTAGGAGTAATCTTTCCGGAAATTCGTTAGGTTTACGTTCTAAGGCTGATTTCTGATAGGATCTGTTTCTGAGAATGTTGACAGCGGTGTTCACCGTGACTCCTGTCGGTTATAGGGTACTCGAACCCCTCCCATCAGCATCATCGGATAGAGGCGAACACGAGGGAGAAACTCGGCATGACCGGCCAACCAAAGGCAAAGCTATTCCTGACGACATCGTTCTAATTCTAGTCTCTATCGTCCCTGAACTCCGCAAAGTTGTTGTCGAACCAGACAGAGTAATAACAGCCTCTGTCAGCATCTCTACGTCCCTCATAGGCCCAATTTTCCGTTCTAAATCCTTCCCCCAAAACGTTTCACCCGCATTATTAGAACTCGTCTACCAGCTCACCCGTCTCCAAAACAACCAGAAAGCCTGGAAGAAGGAACTATCGGACGCATTCCTGGACCCAAAGTTCTTTCACTCTCCTCCAGCTCTAGTGAAAGAGAAATGGGTTCCCTTAGCACGCCAATACCTGCTTGCGGACCGCGAGCGAATGATGGAGCTCCTCTCACGCATTACGCCCCCGACCACAGCTGGCGTCCTCTTTGGTGTCGGGGCCGCCAGCGCCAGGCAAGAAGCAGATCGCAGAACAGCGCTCAACCTTAAACGCATTGCGTTTTTGATTTTTGCCGCCGAACAAGACGCGTTTGTTCCAAAGCTTACGGAGCTGGAAGAAAAGCTTGTCGAGCTCTTATCTGCAACTGCCGTCTCTTCTCCTTCCTCCGCTACTCGCGGCGAAGTGTACTTAGTTCTTCGCGCTCTCGCACTCCGGACGAGTCCTATACACATGTCCTCCCTATGGCCACTCATAAATTCAGAACTTACCAACGCCCTGGTCGCGCTCTCTCCTGACGGTGATCCAGAGCGCACCTTCAACAACGCCAGTATCTTGCAGGCGTGCAAACTCCTCGACACATTCCTAGTGATCGCACCAGACGAATTCCAGCTGCACGAGTGGCTGTTTGTTACAGACACCATCGAGGCCGTGTACCACACGCACGACTGGAATCCGACGGCGCTTGTGGACCAAGTAGTGATGGAAATGAATATCCCGGGAGCAACCAGCAATAGGAAGGGAATTCCGGTGTATGATGTTGCAGAACATGCCGGTGGCGGGAAGTGGGGAAGGAGGCCGTGGTTTGGAGGCGGCGAGGTTAAGGGAGAAGCTGTTGATGTGAGGAGAGATCTGGTAGCGCCGTTTTTAAGGAATTTGAGTATTGCAACGTATGAGGGGACTTATGCTATGGGGAAGCCGGATTTAGAGGGAGTCGAGGGTGCCGTGGTGGCGGATTTGTTTGAAGAGGTTGCGGCATCGTAGGATGATCGTCACGGAGTTGTGTTTTGGCAGCGGGGGTATTCTGATATTTTTGTTTGAGATGATTATGGTAGATATTTATGAGATGAGCTGGCTTTTGGCCGGTATGGTGGATATTAACAAAGTGGAGGTAGTAAAGGAGAATATGACGCGCAAAGCTAAAGGCAAGTTGGTGGTATTATTATTCGGCATTTCTGAGAGTTCCGCCCCACGCACTTTCGTCTCTGCGCTCTCTGCTCGTCGCAATCCCCTCGAATTCACTCGGAACTCACCCTCGTCCTGCTCCTCCTGCTCAGTTACAGAGGGTAAGAAAGACTAAAAGGTACTCGGCTGAGAGACTACGAATTCACGAAGGTGTTGAGCCTAAGAATTTGTACGATTTGTCGAACTGAAGGAGAGAGCAGAGACGTCCGTTTTCGAGTACAAAAAGGGTCTGATGATGTCTGCCTATATACCTACTTAGGGTATATACTTCCTACCCTCGGCCTGTCTCCCATATCCCTACGCTCCTGTCAAGCGGGGATGAGGGGATAGGTAGGGAGGTTACAACATGAACTTTTCCTTTTTTGGATTTGGAGTAGTAGGGATGGAGGGAAGATGTATGTCATACCCGCAAGTGAGCGAATACAATATGATTACAAACAAACGCTCCTGTCAAGCTAAGCCCGCTTGGCTCCTATATACTCAAGCGCGCTTCTAACCTCCAAGCACACCTCTCGCTAGTAATGAGAAATAGATTTTCCCACCACAACTCCTCCCTGGCCCATTGTGCGAAGCACACCTCTACTCACCTGTCGGATGCAAATGAGTCGGTCGCCGGAGGTGCACTTAGTTACCCAGGTAAGAATGCTTCAGAAGGAAAAGAACTGAATAAGAAAACCGTATTCTAAAAGCCAAAACCGTGTCCCATATATACCTAGGTAGGTATATGTCCAAAGAAAAAAGAAGGGCAGTCACATTTTAGTCCCTGTGCACCCGCTTCCTCCTCCTTTCTCTATCTTCTCTTGCCTTTTTTTTTCGGCCTCTGCCCCTTTTTGAAGAGATTTCACTAAGCTGCTCTTCGGTCGTGATTACCACCTCCCGTATCTTATGCATAGCCACCACGATCAATTCCCAAGCTTCTAAAATTAGCCCGGGGTCGCGATTGACCGCCCGCTAGAATATGAGTGGGGCCTTCTCTCCCATCAGCTCCCATGGTAAGCCACCATCCCGTCTTATTGTTCTTCAATCAGTCTCGTATAGTCGGGATTGAGCTTGAGCCAATCTGAGTACTGAGCGATCTGAATCTCTCCTTCGCCGTTCCCGGGTTCAGGAGGCATGGGCTCTTTTGGTGTCTGTATAATCATGTGCTGTATATATGTGGAGTTGGTCGGTGGAGTTGGAAGATATGAGAAGCACTTTGCAGTAACTAACTATCTTTCTCTAAGTTTTAGATGGGGGGAGGGCTGTTTATATACCAAATGGATTTTCTTGTGTCGATTGTCTCTTCATCCAGTTCCTATGTGATGTCCCAACTTCTTAGCATCCTCCCCCCGTTTTCCATCATAACATGCTTACCCCATCCTCTCATTTCTCATGGTTAGTACTAGTCGATTGGACCCGTCTTTCTCATTATTTCCGTCCAACACAGCGAATTTTCTGTCAACCCTTGGGGTGGCCGTTGCCTTTCTTGTCTGGGGATTTGTTGGTTTGTTTGTAATCATATTGTATTCGACCGCTGGCGGTCATGACATACATTTTCCTCCATTCCTTGCCACTTTTTAATACCCAACAAAGGAAATAAACAAAGTCGTGGCCCCATCTATTGCCCTTTATTCCCTATTGTCTTGAGGGTACTAGAGTGTTGGGGGAGGAGAGAACAAAGTTTTAAGATGCAGCTGCACGAAGTAGGATCGGAGAAAAGAGCAAAGCAGTAAAAGTACCCACAGAAGTACCCTTTTGCAAGCCCGCTTTTCTTAATCGCCGGATCCCCGGGGAATACTAAGATCTAATCATAGAAACCAAGGGTGAAGTGTAAAAGATCTGTTTGTTTATTTATTTGTTCGGTTTTAATGCTTGGTAACCTCCTCGAAGGCCGGTATTACGTAGGATAACATCTCACTACTGTCTACAACTATACCTCACACCACTTCCTTTGATTATGCTACTGTCACGGCACCGCCCTCCACCTATTGCCGCTCTATATCTCCCCCGACCTACCACTATCCCCTACATGCCCGGCCCTGCAGATTGGTTACAGAACTCAGGTGGCACATAAGAGTATCGCTAATCGGTTCAGACGCCGATTTGTGGCAAGCCGGGGCTCTTTCATTTGATACTTCAGCCGATCGACAAGTCCAATTGCCAGAATGGAGTTCTACAGAAACCGAGCGTGCAGGGGATGGTCCGCATTGATACTACCACTATTACTATTGAGGACATTACTTTACCTAAGAGAATACAAGGTGCATATACCGCCTACAGATGTCTCGGTCACTATGCTAGGACCTGCAGTCAGCTGCACACTTATATTTGGGGGGGGGGATGGAAAAATGAAAGGCCGGGGCGAGAGTGAGTGAGTAGATGAGTTGGAGAATATAATGTAGTAGTAGGATTTGATACCGCTGTTGTGAATTTGGGTAATCGTCTGGAAGTATTTAAACGGACATAGGAAAACAAGATGGAAAAATAGAGCCTCGGTGTTAGAGGGTTATCCTACATAATACCGGCCCTCAAAGGGTTACTGGACATAAAAACCGTTATTTGTTTGTATTTCACCATCCGAGAATGCTGCCCGATATAGGATATATGAACGCACTACCTGCTCATCAGACAGTCTTTTGGTCCCTACCTAGTGTTTGGTAGTGGCAGGACGTCGACATGTTTTTGGTTGTTTGTTTGTTTTGTAATCATATTGCATTCAGCCGCTTGCGGCTATGGCATATATCCACATATCATCCCCGCTTCTTCCAATAATAAAAATGAAAGCAATGTCGCGAGCCCCATATTTTTGGTTGTTGAAGGTGAATGTTTGTAGTCCGCCTTCTCCTGAATCGGCCTGGACTAACTGATGCCAAGGCCAGCATTGTACATGATAATCTGTACCTGACTTTCCCCATCTTCCTTAGAAATAACCTGACTTTTTGTTTTGTTTTAATCATTCTGCATTCACTCTAACTAGAGTATGGCAGTACCCGATTCCCCCCCCATTCTTCTCCCTCCTTCCTCCTTCCCCTAATAACCTGACTTGTACTGCTGGAGTGGCGGCAGGTGACCGCAGGTCCGAGGTATTTCTTTAAGAAGTCTACGCTGCAAATAGTATGGCGGCCTTCGTGGGAGGCGTGGCCCGCAGATCAGGCTGACCCGGCTACTATTATGCTGGCCTGGTCGATTAGGAACACTGGTTTTGACGCACTTCGCATAGGCCGTCAAAGCCAGGTTTCCCACTCATCTTTCCGTCGTTCTTAAGTTGGTGAATATGTGCCAGAGCATTAGCCTTCTCTTTTTCAAGCCAATCCAAAAGCAGTAACCTTACCACACATCAAAAGCTTAGAACCTATGATTGGGTCACCAGACATACGAGCATTGAGTTGAAAAATGTCTTCTTCTTTGCCCTCATTCCTCCTAGAATGCTGAGTGCGTGCAATGGTGGTATCTACCATTGTCAGTAGAGGAGCGAGTGCAGGGTTGATAGAGGCATACATTCTGCGGTCTCCACTTCCGCTGCTCCACCACCCAGTGATGTACTCTAGATCATTCCGTGATTTACTAAGCTACACATCAAAACCATTAGAATCTCAAAGTTTCACAAAAGAACAGTGTACTCACTTGAGGGTAGACATTACGGGAGTTTGAGACGTTGTTAGGTTGCTAGGTAGTTAAATAAGAAAAGGAGTTTCAGATATTGCTTGCTTGCTAAGGTAGGTAGATATAGAATAGTTTTAGATAGGTTTGGAGGGTTTATAAACACCGAGGTACTCCGACTCATCGTGCAGCACCGTTCAGGTGGCTTAGAAATACCCATTCATAATTACCACGTCCTATGGATAGAGAATAGCTAACAGCAATCCAACGCGAATCTGCCGTCGAAATCATCTGTAGTACAGCTGAGTTTACTTCCGGAAAAATTGAGACTATAGTAAACGGACAGGGTTCTTGTCCAAAGTTGGATCATGATGTGGGAAAGAGAGAGGGTGGTATTGTGTGAATTGTCGGCTATTTATACGTCGAGGGTTGAGGCACCAAACGAGCCCTGAAACCTAGGCCCTACTACCAAACTTCAACCCCAACGAAATGGGCCTGGAGTAAGCGAAAATCTGAATGAAGCAAGGATATCAACATATACTTAAGTACTTAGTATCTGACACTATAGGATGTTGAAGACTATATAGTGGGTCACTGTAGGCTAATCGAGGCGATATAGAAATGCGAATAGAGACGTTTCTTTTGACATCACCATGCCTTCAAGGAGAAAGCTCAGTTCCGCAACTTAAGTACTACGCACTCAATAAACCGACATCACTTTAAACCTTTTTAATTACCGGCGTGCTTACTTGCTTATTCTATTCTAACTACTCGCTTAGCTGGCGCATTAGGTAACCACGGACAGCGCAAATCCCTCACCGCTGTATAAGAACGCATAAACAAATCCCCCAGCTTGATTACAGAAATCTTATGAAGTAAATATAGCTATTATGTATGCATAAACGATGGCTGTAAAATATTACTATTCCCGCAGCTCGATGGGTGTCATTTTCTCAACTGGTGTTTTACGTCGGGGAAAAAATGCGGTGATGCAGAAAGTAGACACACGTTATATATATACATACACTGTACAGTTGGGTAAGTATCAGTATCGTTTGAACTTGAGTGTGAGTTTGATTGTTGGAGTGGCTTATGTTTTTTTGTTTTAATCATTCTGCATTCACTCTAACTAGAGTATGGCAGTGCCCTGTTCCCCTCCCCCTCCAGGCAGCCGGCTGGATGGAGTGGCTTGTGTTTAGTTGCGGAAAAAGAGTCACCTCCGTGGAAAGGGACAGAGCTTCTAAAAACAACTTATTTGATTATCCTTACTTTTGCAGTCAGTAGCTGACATGTCCAATAACAATTGTCTCCTCGAAACTCTACTATCAGCTAAGAAGGCGGCGAAATACCGCCTAACATTTCTAGTATGCGAACAAAGTATTACGAAGAAGTTTTGAAAGCAGAAACCTCCCCATGTTCTATATCAAACAAACCTCCTCCTCACATCCCAAACAGTATTCCCGGGGCTCTGTCGTCCTGCCCCTCAATTACTGGAATTGAAGACCAGAGAGAATCCTCTCGATTCTTGATACAGTTCGTGGCATCTGCATTCGTTCGGAAGTGGACAAATCCATGCGATCTGTCGTGACCCACCCGAATCATAGTAGCCCCACCGTATCGATCCGCGATTGTTTTGTAATGGCGGTAGTGGTAGCCAGGACCGAGGGTGATCTTGAGGTTGCGTTGTAGGGGGTGGTGGGGAGCAGTCAGCGCTCCACTTCGAGGGTTGGAGATGGGGACCCAGGGTGGGCTTCGAGTTCTGGTAAAGTTACTGCGCGGAGCGGTTGGTACTCCTATTAGCGGAGCGGTCGGTGCTACTACTGGAGGCAAACTCCTAGTTATTCCGGGAGCAACACTCAGGTCAAATGGCTGAATGGAGTTCCTGAATGAAGGTAGACTACCCAGTTCAAATGAATGAGTGCGGTCCCTGGATAAAGATAGATCACCCCTGGCTTGGGCACCTTCCCGGCGATTATGACCCCCGAGTGATTTAGTACAAGAAATTCGACCACGAGTAGGCTCCGCTATTGCAATTCCTCTCCCCTGCGATATAGTTGATCTCTCCTGTTGCTGGGGACGCGGTGGCAATAGATGGGTAGCAGGAACTTGTACTGCTGCTTCGTTTGCCGAGGTACTATCCCTTCTCTTAATACCCCTTCCGCTAGGTCGTCGACGAGAGGATGACTGACTACGACTGCGCCCTCTCCTTGGGGGTCTCGACCGGTTATGACTTCTATATCTCCTAAGAGACCTACTCCTATTCCTCCTAGGAGACCTACTCCTATTCCTCCTTGAAGACCTACTCCTATTCCTCCTAGAAGACCTAATCCTACTTCTCTGCCTTCTCGGAGAATTGTGACTCCTTTCCCTTCTCGGAGACCTAATCCTACTTCTCTGCCTTCTTGGAGAGTTGCGACTCCTCTCCCTTTTAGGAGATCTGATCCTACTTCTCTGCCTTCCCGGAGAGTTGCTTCTGCCCCTTCTCACCTCTGGAGCATAGCGGTCATAGCTTGATGGATAATGGCGGCTATCGTTGTGGCTTGGAGGCCTGAAGGAACCCAGACTCACGTATCTGTCGATTCTTCCTCCGTTGTAATTTAAGGCTCGTGCTGCAGAGGAGGATGCAGTTTCTGGTCGGTTATGGGATCTGCTGTTGTTTCTTCGGGGGGTGTAACTGTCGTGGGCGTCGTAGCGGCTAGACATTCCGGTGGGGGTGAAGTAGCGAAGTAAAGCTATAAACTGGCTGGGTTGTTTGTGATTGGTTGATTTCTTGAAGGTGAGCAAGTGTGAAGTGGGCGAGTGAATGGTTCGAGTGACGGTTGTATCAACGGTCACTTGTGGGAGTTAAAAAAAACATGACGGCATAGCGGCCTCGATGTGTTTAGGACTCAGCTCAAAACAAAGCCCGGCTGAGCATCGATTCTCACCATAATTCCTCGGCAGCCTGTCGGTCCATTTCTCCAGCATGAATCGATTCTCCTTATCCAGTTTTCTGACTGAGACAATCAGTTCACCCGCAATAACGAAACACTAACGCATAGTTGGTATGCACTTGGGCCGAGATTGACACTACGAACCTCAAGTCGTTATGCGCACACCATCGTATTCAACCCAAGGTTTCTTTCTCGGCACCTGTGCTGGACCCGCAAACGCCTTCTTTGCTATCAACTTTGCTAAACTCGAGTCCAGACGACAAGCCCATCATCAATTATCCTATCATTCCGAACGTCGACCTCCAATTTCCGACCACCCATAGAACGCTAACTTCTCTCCATCTCCAGCTTTATCTACATCGCTTTCCAAATCAATAGCTAGTATCCCTGGCTAGAGATGCCTGGGGACCACTATAAGCCCCGGTACCGCACTGGCAAACCTCACACCGACAGGTACCGACCAGGCCGTGATAACAACAGTTATGCATCACGTCGCAGAGATATTCGCTCTAGATCCAGGCATAGATCGTGCAGTCCTCGCAATGCAAATACGAATCGCCCTGAGAGATACACATCGGAGTTTAGAAGGAGGTTTTCCGATGTACGAGAAGATAGACCCAGCAATCCACCAGCAGACATCAACCGCGACAAAAATACCCCAGAATTACCCCCTTCCGTAAGGAGGGCACAACAACTGCTTGCGGGAAGAACAATAGTCTCATATATGGATCTTTGTGCTCCGCCGAGATCATCTCTAGAAGCAAAAGAGATCGGACAAGTCAACAAACTGACGCCGCCCCCACAACTTCGCCATCCACTTCCACCACGCCCACCACCGCCCGTAAGCTTATCTATGGAAAGAGGGGGTCCACGCTTTAAGTTCGATGATTTGGGGCGTCGACTATCAGACATTTTCAGTCATGATTCCTATCACAGGCGCGGCCGAGACCCCGGAAGTCACTCTCTTCGTGTATCTTCCCAGGATCTCCACAGAGAAACTTTGGTTCCAAAAAATGAGCAGACATCTCTCGGCGAGAGTAAGATCGAAGAGACACAGATACTTAGCCTCGTAGACGGTGTCGAAAATCAACCGCCTTTGTCTCGGTCAGAAGACACGACGGCCTCAGCTCTGAGGAAAGGGCCATCACCAAGCCCACCTTCTTCTGAAGTTATTGCAACAGAGATACCAGAGAAACATGTATCAAACCCTCATTCCACCTTTTCCCAAGATCATACCCTAAACTAAGATGTATCAGCAAAATGCCCTCAACTCAACTGAATGACCGCACTCCCCCACTTCTATTGAGTGTAGCAACTGATGCTGCTGGTCAGTAACGAGTATATTAGCCCATAGGGATTAGAGAACAAGGTGTAGAGGATTATCATCAAAATTAGACAGTGGGTGAGATGGACCGACACCCTTTTTTTTTCATAGCTGTTGTTGTTCAAGGCTTTCCCGTGAGCACCTGGTGTCAATATGCCTTTAAAAAGTCCTACTGCTTCTAATTCAAGTGAGGCATTTGTCTTAAATATATATTACGCTTTTACAATAGGTTTTAATACACAAACTGCAAGTGATGTTGTCCGGGTCGTAAACCCTAACCACAGTTCACAACTTTAACTGTATCGTTCCAATATCAGCGTTCCTCGTTTTAGCATTCTGGGACCTGTCATGGAATCGGCGGTAGCTGCACTATCTCCCTTTATATAGCCACTGTGACTCTAGGCTCTAGCCTTGATATACTGTGATAAGCACCTGAATATCTATGATAGCCCATTTTTATAGTAGGCCAAAGTGGACAAAAGTGTTAAACTTGTTATGTTTGTCAAATTTGCTGGCATGCATGACAAATGTTCAAAGTTGAGTGCGTATCGACGTACGTTAGGGTACCTCCAGGTACTCGCTAGAAATAAAGTCCCGGACATTTTAGACTTACTCAGACTACTACTTAGAAGGGATATTGTCTGTGCACACCATCCTTGACATGATTGAGATACTATCCTTGATTGAAATACCAAATGACTATACAGGAATCTACTAACAAGGTAAATACAATTGATGGTCCGTGCAATGTCTCATTGCGCAATAGCGAGTGTCCGGAGACTTTATTTTCTAGCGAGTACTCCAACGTACCACGGCGTACGCCAATTTGCAAGTTCAATTCAACATTTCTCATTTGACTGCGCGACAAATATTAAAACTTTAGCACTAAATGATGTACGTCTAGGTACCCCTTGGTACCCTGGAGTACACCTGATTTACAAACTTCGATTTCAACATTTCTCTATGATCAAATACCAGTGCGAGTGATAAGTTGTACAAATGTTGAAAGTTGACAGAAATGTTGAAACTCGAACTTACAAATTGGCGTACGTCGATAAGCACTCAGCTTTGAACATTTGTCATGCCGGCAAATTTGACAAACATAACAAGTTTAGTACTTTTGTCCACTTTTGGCCTGCCATACATTTTAGTCGCCACGTTGACGTGACGCCGTCATTCACGTAGTACTTTAGTGTTCCTAGCTGCGCTCGACTCCATGCTCCCGGGTGCACTCGACTCCAGGACCGCGCTAATAACAGAAATTGGTTGCTGCTCAAGACTCTTGTTAGGCATCATATGATCTACTCGATAAGGTCTAAACTCTCGTCTTCTCAAATTGTAAATCTACCCAGCCGCTCTCGAGCGGCGGACAATTCTGAGAGAGAACCCGGGAGTGCAGCGCAGCTAGGAGCACTAAGTACTGGATTTCAGAACTATATGCATATCACTGACTGAAATCCAGTAATTTTGCACGTCGACGTGCGGTAATTTACGTCGATGTATTTTGACGAAGACAGGCACCAATATCAAATGTGGTAAATATTATAATGTTCGGATCCAGTGGTGGATTCAGACCATTCATGAATGACACAGGCAATCCATATATGGACCGGCATCCACCATGGGCCTGTCCAAGTGTGGATCCACGACTGGCCTAGATTTGGGCGCTCAGGTGTCATCACTAATAGACAAAGCGAGTGAGTTACCGTGACCGCTGAGACGACTGGGGTCACCGCAGTACCCCTTTTCTAAAAAGCTTCGCGACATCGCGCAGAGTTCTTCTCTCTTTACCGCGTGTTGAGTCTTATGATTGCGCCCTTTGGCTGCCTAAATCGCCTCTTTTTGAAGCTCTAGATTGTGGAGCATGCGGGCACTGTTTAGCAGAGGCTACAACCGAAGGCCTGCTGAAGCAGCCGGCTTGTAGCTGGGAACTCAGGGTGGACGCGCATGTACTCTTCTATTTTAACCACAACTACAACGAAACGCTGCCAGATTTGCAGCTTGCAGCGTCAGGTCTACCCTGTACAACGGAGTGCTGCCCAATTTTTGGTACCAAATTTCCCCACGGTTGGGGAGGGCGAAGTTCTGCCAGAAACTCCAACTATCTATTAGTACTTTGATCCTGGTCTGAGTACTGCTGTCATGGATTGGGTAGGTCCGTAGTGGATGTCAGTACATCTGCGGATTGGAGTGGTTCAGCCTCGTTACCGAGCGAGTTTTTCCGGCTTGCGAAGCCTGCAGATAATCTAAAGCTCTGTGCAGATCACTATGCCAAAAGCTCACGGGATACAGGAGGGTTAGGGATTGACAGCACAAGACACGGAAGAGTTTAAGAGAACTAGTGCGAGCCTCAATCATCTGCAGCCTGCATCTGCAACACTGCATGTTCTGCAGGCCAGGGCACCGGAAATTGGCATTGGGAAAGTTGGAAAAATCCATCTGGCAACAGGCCCGAACCACTCAATTGCACGGGCCGTCCATGGATGGCCCAAATCTACTACTGGATCCGAACATTTCCTGTTGGCTCAATTACCGAACCTCTCGGCCGAACTTACTGGGAAGTATCGCATGCGCATCAGAGTATCGATGTTATGAGCGGAACCGTCGAGGCTATATACAAAGTTCTCAAAAGGAATCTCACACAAACACAACAAATCCATCGATTCTGTCCCCCCTCCCAAGCAAAATTCATCATCATTACACCGCGGCTCATTAATTATCCTCTCATTACAGGCCTTGCCGAAGACTAACACTAACACTCCTCCTCCTCCCCCACGGACTGGGAGTATACCTACTCTCCAGCCCGCGCTCAATCTCATCCCTCAAACTCCCCTCGCTAATAACCCCATCCAATGCCGGCGTCTGCACAACCGGCATAAACTCCTCCTCATCCTCTCTTTCTTCCCCGCGCTGCGGCATCCGCCGCCACCACAACTTCCATCCACACACCGCCGTCAACACGAATAGCGCCCCCAGAGATATCGTCAAGGCCCATGCCCCCTTCGTCTGCACACACACTGGCCGCACTCGGCCAATCCACTGCGAGTACTCCCCTGTGCGTGAGGTGAGTGCCGGGAGGTGGAGGTGTGGGTAGTCTTGTGGTCCTGCAGAGGCGGGGAGGGTATTGACGTTTGGGACTTCGGCGCAGGATAGGCGGGCGAGTGGGAGGCCGAGGAGGAAGGCAGAGGCGATGAAGAGGAGGATGAGCGTTGTGTCGAGGATAAAGACGGTTGGGTAGTGGAGAGAGGCGCAGAGGTGGAGGAGGAGCGTAGTGGTCGTATAGATAAAGGTTAGGAGAGTCTTTTTGTGTCAGCATTGCCAGGAGGGGAAGGAGGGGAGGGAGGTACGATGACGAAGGCGAAGACGAGTTGGTATGGGGGGTGAGGGACGCGGCGGCGGCCGAGACGAACTGCGAAGAGGGAGAAGAGCGGGACTAATGCCAGAACGACCAGCAGCTGGAGGGCCCTGATGGCTGTAAAGACAAGGCCATAGAGGGTACCTGATCTGTCGGCGGTCATGGCGGTGATGACAGGGCTGCTAGTTGGGTATAGCGGGCACTAAAGCATCTCCCAGATTCTTGAATGCTCCGAAACGGCTGATACGGATATGTACCTAGCTTGGAAGGCTGTCAGATGTGTGGGGGAGAGAAGCCCATTAATAAAGGCAAAACGTGTGGCATCAGATTTGTGGGCGGAGCATTTCTACGATCTCGTTGGCTGCATTTCAGATAAGAGTGGGTGTGTCGAAGTGGATCGCACTGCTAGCCTCGAACGCTGGTACCACCCGTGTATGGCTGCGCTGGCGATCACTGGCAGCGAAACATGCAGGTTGACGATATTGCAGGGGATGTTCGTTTCAGCCTTTCCGCGGCACCGGATGTGTGGGATCGCCAGCATTGGTACAGAGCTGAAGCAACAAATTAGAACAAGTACCTATAACACAAGCACCATCACCAATCCCCATTAAGATGACCAATGTCAGGTACTAGGTACCGCGCGAACGCCGAAAAATGCCTCAATTTGAAAGCCAAATGCACAACGTTAACGAGGTATAGAACCGCAGTGCTGGACTGCCGCATTGTAACACCGCGTTTAATCAGAAATATATATAACCTCCGGTTCCTGGACCTTACTCGAGTACTTCCGCCCCGCAATCCGCCACCGCGAACAGGTCGCCGAATGTGTGCACGACTGACCCTAGCCGGTCTCAACTCGTCTTGGGCTGTGATCGCCTGAACGTCATCTTTTGTATTTTCGGCATCCGATAAGGTGCCGTACTTGACTCCCGCAACAGTGGTTTCGATTGGTCTACAGCTGTCGGAGTCGGGGGAGCTTAGCGTTCTGCTTCTTGATGCAGATGAATTGGTCTTACAGACGCCCTCCTGCCATGCCGAGTATTATTTTTGGCATCCGGATTATACGAGTCCGACTTAACCTTCTGCTTCTTGATCTGTGACGGCGCTGCTCTACTATCACCTTGAGCGATGAGATCGCTGGGATGTCAGAATCACTACCGTCTGTTTCGAAGTTTGCTTCGTCATTGCCGAAGAGTTCCTTTAGCAGGTCTTCACCGCGGCCCTCATCCTCATCTTCATCGTCTGTCTCGACCTCATCGTCGGCTACAGCCTTAGGCTCCTCTTCACTCTCGCTCTCGTCACGGTCTCCCCCACAGAATCCGTCTTACGCTCTCTTTGGCTTTGACCTTGATGTAACACTTTGTTGGTTTTCGCTATTGAATCCCATATACGAACGGAGAGACCCCAGCTTTTCCGTATTTCCTCAATTTTTAATGATACCAATCGCTTTACTTTACGTCTCTCCTCATAACGCTCAGGCTGTTAGTGCCGTTGAGGTTTTCTTCTTCCAGGTCTGTTCTTAAATATACCCGGGCCACCAAATTGGTTTCGCACATTCCGTAGCAAATTGCAATTCTCTGTGATAGTCTGTGATTGTATTGGATATGTGTAATTGTGGCAAGGCGAAGCCGTTCAGGGAGGCATAATTTCTAAGTATGACCAACACGACCAGATGACTGCACAGCGTGTCAGTGTCAATCAAGAAATAACGTAAGTGCCAGTGGATCTAACTTTCTCAAATTCACGGATGACAATCATCTCACGTTCGTTCTGGGGTATCTTTCTAAGTATGCTTTCCAGACACTCCAGCGCTTCCCGCTTCTCCGTGTCCTTTTGTGAAACAAGAGATTCTCGGTCTTCTCGAGTCAATCGCTCATGATCCAATGCTTTTGGAACTTGGATTCCAAGCAGAGTGGCTTTCTCATTTTATATTATGTATACTTTTTTCCTGACTTCCTAGTATACATTCTTGCGGTTCGTGTAATATAAGGATTACCCTTTGCGAATAAAGACATAGTCGGATAAGATCGTTGTTGTGATAAAACATACCTAATAGAAGCTTAGCATCGCCATATGATCTCAGGAGAGAAAGAGGTATCTTACCTCCTGGAGGTCACTTTTACTCCTGACTTCGGTGCTGATCTTAGACCAGGTATTTAGTCTTGGCAAAGGAGGTGTTGGAATTTCACTGCAATCGTTGTATTTTGTATTCAATTTGAGAGATAGCCTTAGCCTGTTGCTGACAACGCTCTCATGGTAATACCGTTTTGTAGCTTCTGGGTATGGCACGTCAGGAAATTGTGCTCGGATCCTGGCTTCTGAAAATGGCACACGGGGAAATCGTGCTTGAATCCTGCTTTTCTCCTTGTTCAAATTTTGTTGTTCTCGGTGTTTTGCCTTGGCTCAGACTCGTGTGACTTGGATGTAGTACTGACGGTGGCAGTGGTAGTGGTAACGGCGGTTGTGCTTGTGTTCTCGGTTTTACGCGAGCTTCAAACTCCTTTTTGGCAACAACTTGACTCGCGCCTGTAGATTCTTCGGACTTGATGAGGGGTGACATTGTTTTAGAGTACCGAGGCTGATGCAAGTTTGACCGTTGATGTGAATGATGGTTGGTGTACTAAAGTGAATGCGCAGTCAGGGGTAATCCCCTTCTTATAGTAACCTAACCTTAATCTACCTACCATGCGTTCGCAAACCACCCCCTTCGCAAGCAGATGAGCTTGCCGACCGAAAACTCTGGGTATGAGAGCAATTGGAAGGAAAGTGTGGCTAACCGCGACAGGAAGTCACCATCATGCAAAGCATTACCTAAGTACGTCTTATGGGTTTGGATAACGTCTACAGATCTATATTTCACATTTTAAACAGATAAAATTTAAAACTCAGACCCTTCCACGGGGTGTAGTTTTCTAACCATTATCCATCCAAATAACTAGAAATCTAATGTGTAGGAGGTTGTATTAAGGTGCGGCTTGGGCCTGAGTCCAGCACGTGAGAGCTAGCAATTAGGTAGATAGATTTCCGGCCTGAGAGCCCAACATTGATATTCTTCCCGTCCTCACGAACTCGCCTCTCTTTTGTCTTGCAATTCTCTCGTTCTAGACACTACCGTATTATTATCCCCCAAATTCTATTAATACCAATCCTTCGATATCATGACGTTTCACCCTCTATTTATTGTTCATGCACTCATGCTGTTCAATGCTGTCCACAGTGCTACAATCGGGTACACAACTCACTCCTAGGAAAGACATTTACGAGACTGAGTCTGATTGAATCAGAGAAGCAGAAATTACTACGACAGCCTTCCGGACCATTTCAACCACCACTTCCTATGCAGCAACGGTCTCGTGTTTGCCAACACCCATTCCATGGACGTTGGATGCAAGTCCTCAGTTTGAAATATATTGGCATCTGCTGATTTAGAGCGTAGTTGCATGAAGAATTCTCCTCCTCGAAGCACGATGAAGTCGATGTCAGGCCTGCAGCAAAGTACAAAAACACCATCGCTCCCGGCAGAGGCTATGTTGTGAACCAACGTCAAGGAGATGAGCTTTCTGCGTTCTATATGCTGGTGGAAAACGGTCATGGATGGAAGGTTGCAAACTGTTCGGAAGAATTTGCAGATGGTTCAATTGAAAGACAAGCTGTGAGAGGCTACCCTCTCTGAATGGAAGGTAGCCCGGTCATATCTAATTCCTGACAGTGCGAGCCTTACGATGTTGCGTTATATTATCCAACACCTGGTCCAAGTTATGCTGACACCGGTATTATTGGGACGACTGACGACTTAACTTTTCCCGAGCGTTCTCCTTGGGGAATCTTTGAGTTAAACTCTCTGATAGTTACTCCAAGTGATGGAAACCGGAGTCTTGAGGGTGTCGAAATGATTGCGGTTGTGGAAGCGTGGAATGTACAGGGCCAGTGGACCGGACTCCAAACGGAATTATTGACATCTGCTACGCCACAGTCCGAGGTTCGTCATGCTAATCAGACATCATGCTAATTGGGTGCTAACTACCACAGATTGTGATCCGAGACGCATTTCAAGGCCCTATCCTTAAATTCCAAGTTCGGGTGCATAGGAAGGCCAGGAGTAAGCTCGAGCCTTTGGAATATTTTGGTCTTATTTTACACAGCCTCGTGTGTTTCCTTATACGCTCTATGACCAGAAAATCATCTACTTACAATTATATGCAGAATATTACCGAATATTCCTACAACCCGAACGAATGCCCCTATACTCCTCTGGTTAAGCTAGAGGGCCCAGTCAGGACGATTAATGTAGGTATTCATAGATATAGAATGCTTATACGTATACTAATATTGCTTTAAAGACCAGCACTGGGCCAGACGATAATCTACACTTGTCATACGCCGATGGAAGTCTCTCCATCACCGCAACTCAAAAGCTTTTTGAACCCCACTCTTTGAAATTCAAACTCGATACACCATTTACAGCGGACAGCATCACAGTTTCCATCTCTACAGATAATACTTGTGCAAACCCAGAATCCCATGATTCTCGGCGTTTCAGCTTAAATTCGGAAACTGGGGAGTTGACATTCAGTCCCGATGACAATCTTAAAATCACAAAAATATACGAAATGACGGTCGTGTTGCATCCCAACGCTTCATGGTGGCTAGAGGAGCTAGTTGTTAAGGAATGGGAGGAATTGCCTGGTTGTTATCCATGCGGAATTGACAAGCAGGATGGCTGTGAATGGCCGGTAGTGGAGAGATCGTAGGCGCACACCCAGGTGTGAGACTGGGCCTTTGTGGCTGCTCGTTGTACAGACTTTCGTGCATTCATTTTTCATTGGCACTTGAGGCCTTTCAGTAGACTTTTTGTTTCCTGCGTATTGTTCTGAAGTGGCACAGAGGAATAATTGGGTTAAGTTTCAATCGAAGGGCGTTCTTTAGGTTCCAATTAGGTGATACCGCTGCAGCCTGAACTGTTTGCTTTTAGTGGAAGATTCAACAGCACATAGACCTTCTCGCCAACTAATGTTTTTATTTCGCCGCCGCCAAAAACCCCTATAAACCCTTACCAAACAGAGCAATGAAAACTTTCTTCAGTCTTCACACCATCCCATCAAAAACTATAACTACACTCCGAGCAGGACTAACCCCAAGTCCGAGAAGAAAACTCCGAGAAACTAAACCCCTTAACACCGTTGGTGGCGGTGTCCACAAAAAGGTGAAGCTTAGGAACCCAACTACAGTTGGAGTTGACATGCTGATTTGCGGGAGGATTGACGGTAGCCCCATTACAATAATTATAATTTGGTCGACAGTAACTACAATGTAATCCTGAGGTAATCTGACCGCCAGTATCATAATTCAGGGTAGGGATTACTTTCAATGCATCTCTGGTGGCATTCACACTGCCACTCCAGGAGAAAGCTCCGCTGACCAGCAGACACCTGTAAAGGAGACCTAATTGCAAAGAATCGCACTCCTTCACGCTCAAAGCACATAGTGGCTTCGATTGCCAATCTTTTCTGAGAAACTTGGACTCGAGATCTTTGATATGCGCCCGAATCGACTCGATCAACACCTCCCGCCGTCTGACCATTTCCTCTATGAACGAGTTTGAATTAGTGCAGCACTTATATCCCTAGAGAGATGCAATACCCGATATGCTAGCAGGAACGCATTCATGTAAGGTTCCCTTGTATGTGCCAAATACAAGATCACCATTGGAATCTGACAGACCGCTTAGAGTCAAAACTCGCGACGTACTCGTAAAAATATCCTCCGGTCCAAAGACCCATGAAATCAACAACCAATCCTCAGGATGATTCGCCGACGTCGATCTCACGGCCTGTGTCCAAGTCTCGGAGATAAGTTGTAACGCCTCGTGAAGACCGTATTTATCGCAGATGATTGCGGCCTGGACCAGCTGATCGACTGATAATTTTCGAGGGACTTTCTTGTGCTGGAAATGCAACCACTGAAGTATGATGCCCATAACTACCGGATCGTCTTCCAAACTCACAGGAACCGGTTCCGGCGGCGATTCCCGCAACGCAACCGCTTCGGCAAAGTTGGATTCCTTCCCGAGCATCTTCCGGAAGATGATGGAACTCGCGCAGAGAACGTGCGAGCACACGAGATAGCTGATGCTCTCGGCACTCGAGGTTACATGGAGGATCACATCGCCGTCATCGACGATGGTGATGGTTTCTGTATCGGCCATTATTGCGGCTGGGTTGTAGAAGTAGGCTCTGGGTTGGGATCTGAGTTGTAGAGGCCTTAAATGAGGCCACAAGCGCTCTTGGAGTTGAATGATGATGTCTCGAACGTAGCGGGGTAGGGAAGGCATGAGTAACAGGCATGTTTGGACAACTCAGAACTTAAGGGAAAGAAAACGATTGGCCAAAAATTAACAACTGGGCGAAGCTGCGATAGGTTGCGCGACCTGTCCTATAGAATGGCACCTGCGTAACCGGGTGCCATTCTTGGTACCAGTCTGCGCAGGGATCTATGGCGAGCGGAACTGGTGAGGAATTGCGGCACAGCAGCACGGAATACCACTTCACTTTGCGGCTCGGAGGAATTAATGTCTACGCGAATCCATCTGCAGGAGCTGCAGTTTCAGGTGATTTCCTAACAGGTGCGCGTCTAATCTGGGCTACCGCCTGAATACTCCATTGCCGATCACTACCACTCAATCCCAAATCATACCCTATTCCTTCATTTAAGGACTACCCTTGGGTTCCACTTCGCGTTCAGATGAAAAGAAACCAAGGGTCAAGAAATTTATTGTTGGGGTTCTTAGAGTACACAAGGCAAATCTACGCCGCGGGTACCTATTAAAGCTGCTCGCTCCCGAAACTTCGCTCAGAAACCAGCCATCTAAACAGTTCGAAACGTAGCCATTGAGCTGTGCGCTGTTGTAAATAGCGGCATGAAGTCGATGTGATTCGGAGTTGGGTGATGATCTGTGACAGGCGCTTAACCCATCCACACAAAGGAACGCATAATCTGTTGTTTACTTCGCCTTGTTTTTTTTGTTATAATAGACTTAATTCAACGCTCGCATATACTCACCTTCTTTAGTACTAACTATCATTTGGCAATGTATCTCCGCCTCATCATCACCCCATTCATCCTCCCCCTCACGAATGGAACAAAAGGCGAGGACGATGGATGGTAGAGTAAGTGGAGCTTGCTCAGGGGATAGGTAAAGAGACAGAACTATCCGTCTTTGTTTCCTCAACCCTAACCCTGGTATATATGTTTTGAGTCTATAGGTTCACTAGTGATAATCCCATTCTGGGTCATCAAATTGGAGTTCACTCAACATAAATTCCAAGCCTAGCTGCCGCAATACTCGTGACCCCAGGAATTGGAAAACATGTCCGCCTTTTCTGTAGCGAACGCCCGTCTTATTTCATCGAAATTTTTCATTGAGTCTTGCTGCTCGCAATACCCTTTTATTTTCATTGATGATATTATTGATATGGAAACAAAAACACCTTGGTAATCCATTAAAGGGACGATGTTCATACCGCCTATATTACAGTCAATATCTCGCTCCAAACTGCAAACTGCAGTCGAAGTCTTAAGAATATCCTGAGATATCAATCTCATCAGTCCCGGGACCCGTAGAAATGAAGGTCGGGGCGAAGGAATCATAGAAGTTCTCTTGCCTCCACACAGCGCCGGGATATCGTTCCAGCCTCCGATTACTCCCTGGAGAAGAGCACGTGCACCTCCACTGTCAAAACTACGAGGGGTGGGCTTGTGCTGTTACTTTCCCAAACCTCCAGTATCGCACTGTATTCACTTTATAGTGTATCACTGACACCGATCGGCTCTCCATTCCCACGGGCAACGACTTGTAGGCTATTCATACTGAGCCCTGAAATGGAGCATCCAAATAGTATTAACAATACCACCCACTGCCCTGAACCTCGTCCTTATCTTCTCTCTGCGCTTCCCATCTTCCCATAGTTCAATCTCTCCCTACCCTTCCGTAACCTCTAACAGTATCCCCAAACCTTGGAGTCTTCCAACCATCGATCTCTGATTGCCGGTGGATGAATGGTGTCCCTGCATGGGAGTTCCCAATCCGTGGGACCGTGTGAGTCGACAAACGGGTCTGACAGTCTATATAGTCTTTCCATCTTCATCGCAAATCGTTTGCTCAATAACCGTCGTCATGGTGATGGTACCTTCCCCATCTCGCAGAATACACTCCTCACTCTTGTCACCCCTCGTCATCCCATCCCACCACTCCCCACTACCGCCGCCGCCACCATGATGACCGGTAACAGTTGTTGAAATATCTGCCAACGGAAAGCTACGTCCGGCGTGGGTGTTCTGGGCCGAAAAGGGGCATGATTTAGACACCGTATTCCTGTACGTCGAGGCATGATTATACGGGGGTTGACGTTTGGGAGGTGTGAGTGCGGGATTGAACCGAATCAGCAGCGGCGTGAGCGCTGGCATGGAAGCGACGATGATGGCCAGACCGCTTTCAATGTTCGACCAGATGTAGCTATAGTATATGTGCCAAGTTACGTCAGGCTCATCCATTAGCTGGATGGTTGCAGGGAGCCGTATAATACTGGCCGTACAGACTCTACAAGCCGTCAGCATACGAGGTAACAGGTAAGTAAGAAAAAAACAGGGACGCACAATCCGCCGAGCGCAAATAGCACTGCAATCAGTGCTTTTTGCCGTCTAGGAGCCCTCAAAGTCCACATTTTCTTCGCCGGCAGGAGGTAGATGGCAAAGTCGATAGCTTGGTATATGGTCAGCAAGCGGGAACATGGCATATAGCACTCATTACAGTAATAGCTTACCAATATCGCCTGCCACATGAATAATAGCTCCAGGCCGTGCAAACTCACATTTCTTCCCCGGGTAGTTGATGATATATACCGCTTGTACAGGAATGCACCGGAAAATGATAGTCCCAGTGGAGCCGATACCCCAAGCCGTTACCACGACTATCAACACGTATACCGTGATCTTACTAGATTTGCTGTCGGTACACCCCAAAAGCCGTAGGTAGAAAACGCACAGGGACAATTTGGTGAGGGTTAGACACCAAGTCGTCAAGATCTCCGCTATCCAGGATTCTAGGATGGCATGTTCCTGGGTTTCGAAAGGGACGTCTCGGATGTGGTAGCCCCATCCATAACGTAAACAACCTAAGAAGGTGATGACTATCGTGCCTACGAAGAATACCTAAAAAGCTTGTTAAAACTATGGGAATAAAGAGCATGCACGCCACAGAAGGACATACTACTGCAGAAAATATCATCCAGTCGTCCCAACCAAGCTTCCGATGGAAAAGGATCCGTGAATATATCCTAAGCGATAAGGTTATAAATACAAGCAGTGACAATATCGCGGCTAGCCATTCCAGTGTATTTCCTCGAGTCTCGGGTTGCAGAGACCTTATGGCCGCTGATGTCGAAAGGATCGTAGACATGATCTTGGGCTGGTGCGGATCGAAAGAGTGAGACAGTTATAGCGGTGCTGGCATCTTTTTTGTTGACACTCCTCAATTGCAATGGCCGTGGGTAGTTCACAGGTCTTTTCTGAGCCAGAGTTCTAAGACGGAAACACTACCTTTTAGGTCCAGCGCCCATACATATATATCCCTCTCACCTCCCACTGACCCCCATATTTGCTCCAACGAACAGCTGGGATGGACAACATGGTTCCGGGGGTTCGGCAGGGATTTGGCTGCAGATGTTGCACGGGAATGTCGCCTCCACAACCCGATCTGTGGACCGAGGGATGTACTCTCTATGGGTAATCGGGTCAGGCAGTAAATGATCGAATAGCCCATTTCGGAATCCAATTTACAGCAAGAGCAGGGTCTTGACCGGGGAAGGAGTAGAGTACTGAAGTGGAAGTCATGTGCTTCAATTTTTGCTATATTTCGGACTGCCAAAGCTGCGTGCGGCGTTCTCGAACAGGAATGTATGGTTTTTTACTGTGTAGCTGCCTAGCCCACATATACATATATCTATTCGTCCTGGAGGCGATAGTTACGATTGCACATTGTGAGTGATCGCGTGGCGATGTGAAGACCAATAAACAGTCCATTTAAGTTTCACACCTCGGCCCTAGCGGTATTCGTTAGTTTGTCAAAACTTGCAATAGAGCAATAAGAAATCAGAGAAATGCGGGGACAGCCGCTGTTATTACCGAACAACAACGTGAATCAAAAATCCGCCATGCGGATTGACCAGGTAGGGTTCTGCAACGTGGCCTACGCATAGCATAATACAACATCAAATCAAAACTCCAAACAAATTTTTGCATATATCCATGGATGGGTGTGTACATGGCTTTCCTTGTAATACGCTGTTAGATGAAAAAAAAGCAATCCTCTCCATTGCTGCCGAGGATTGGAGCAATATGGAGAGGGCGTAGGCTAGTTGGATCTGTGAGATAGTAGAATTCTAGGACATTTCTTAGGTAGGTAGGGCGAGGATGGCTACAACAATTCAACAATTCAGCAATTCCTGCACGTATTCAGGCCATAGAAGGCGAGAATAAAAAAAGAACGGTTAGAGATGGAGGAGCGGTGAAGTTCTTAACAAAAAGTCTTGGCACCAAGTTAACCCACTTACTGCTGCTGCTGTAGTTAAAATGTTAATCAATTTACCCAATACTAGTATACCTTGTCGGTGATGAAATCCAGGAAACTTGTGCTTACCGGAAAAAAGCTTGTACGATGAGATAGTCCGCGGGCTTTATGTATTACATGGCTCAATAAACTGCCCCATAATGTAACGCGTTAACGATCCCGCATCCTCAGGGTTCTCCGTCTCGGCGATGTTAAAACCCAAAAAGCATAGAATAGCTGTGAGTTTTGCTATACAGTACTCGGTACTGGGGTTTAGAATATAGCATAACCCACCGCCATGTATCTTTAACCGGAAATACCGCAGAGAGGTACTTCAAAAGTGCAGATACTGCCTATACTCAAAATCCCAATGAGAAATACGTACTGCACAGCATCAAGAGCGCCACAAAACATCTGTATAACCCAATGGCTGTAGCCGTGATAAAGGAAGTATAAAAGCATACTTAACTCCTCCTCTAGGTCATCGACCATCTCCTTTCAGGCCCCACTTCCATCAGCTAGCCGATCCAACTTTCCGTACACTTTAGTCGATTATAACTGTACCCGTATAAGGCTAGGAGTTTATTGTAGTTGATGGATCACGTAGAAAAGAACCCTTCACGATCCAATACTTGTACGCCGACCGAAAGAGCCGATACAGTCCGGATCCTGGAGTCGCTTACCAATAACAAAGAAGGCACGCTAGCAGTCAGAATACAGTTTGGTTCAATCAGATCCTAGAATTCTTAAATGTTGGATGAACAACAGCTAACACTGATTGGGTGGAAGAGGCATCTCTAGCATGCAAAAGCAAAACATATCCCTCAAAATATAGGGGATTTTTGAATGTTGGTAATCTGAGATTATATCCGGACCTTCCGGTAAGCATTAATACTTCCTGTTTGTGGAGTTGTTAAACGAGAGGTGTAGCTAACGGCAAATCATAGAGAAGCATGACTGTACTCTGCATTAGAATTTGTACCATATCCACGTATGTAGTTAGTAAACATGACGTTCAACTTCAAGTAAGTACCAAACTGCATGTACAATTGTGTTGATAGTGCAAACCTGCTGTCTCCGTTGCATATGCATACTGAGACAAAGCATAATAATGTCTTGGGAGCCGAGACCCATGAGTTTAAACGCTTTCATCCGCGAATATACATACACCAGTTGTCCTCAACGATGTGGATTCGAGATGTACCATTCCAGAATCTTTGCAAGGTGTCTGTAGATGCTTCCATTAGGCTATTCCACCCTCTCCGTTCTCACTTCCGATTATGTGGAGTAGTATATATATTCAACGTTCGATGCCGAAAACAGCAAAATCGGATATATGATTCAGTCTTACGGAACACGAACTTAGCTGTGGGTGCGCTTTTGAAACTAAGCAACCCGATACCCTAGCACCCGAACTGACAGAGCCGTTAGGAATAGCGGGTATACCTAAATTTCATACTACTGTCAATTCGTAAAAATGCATATGGGTGGAAAGTCAATGTGGGGAGAGTCTAGGATTGTGAATTTGGGTCTTGGTTCAAAGATTCCAGGTATACACAGTAATATTGCGCTACTTGGTAGAAGATACCCTAAACATAGACGGCTGGGACGTTGGCATCTAGAAGACCAGAAAGCTTGATCCTCGTTAAAAAACGATTGGGATTACCTGTGGCACTTAAGTGAAACTGTTGAAACGTCATTTGTGGGGGTTATTTATGCCGCGGCCGAGTATGCCGGTATACCCCCAATACCTCCCCTGAACAAAACCTCCCTTTCCCCACGTAGATTCATGATATGTCGCTCGTCAAGGCGGGATCAGAACCGATTCCCATGGTGTTATATACCGTTTTTTTCACTGGATGGTGCTGGTTGCAAATGGAATAGGTAGGATGGCGTTGAAGTAAGGGTTCACCTTATATTAATATTAATTGTGGATCAATCATATTGATTGTCCTGAAATTCTATCCTACCGCGGTGGAAATTCCTGAGAATGTACTCGGACGTGGTACGAAACATCGAAATAGAATTTGATCGATCCATACAAATTATATGTGAACAGGGATTTGTCAGTACCAGTTGGTCATACCAATCTCGTGACAATTGAAGAACGTCTCATATCATACAAAAACCCGAAATCATGGTATTTCCAACCCATCAATTCTTCTCCAAATATGACGTCAAATTAAAGCTAATAGCCGGGAACATTTAAGTGCTCAACTTGATGATTGACCGACAATAAATTTATGCCACTATTGAAGTCTTCAGCGCAATTTCTAGGCCTCAGCACTTCACCGTCATGATTTACCCTGTCCTGGTAGACCACTGCTACAACCAACTGGTTCAACGGGTCTACCTGTCCGTTCTCTGGTAATTGGGCAATACTGGACGGGACGCGCGTCACGGAAAGCAATAGCGCAGATGCTTAGATTCCCCCAACCCGATTCCGAGAAGAGTGCTAGCAAAAAATTGTGCCATATTATTGAGAACAAGTGAACTCACGTGTGGAAACCACACGGTACCCCGAAAATTAAGTTTCTATACTTCTTCTGGTTCTCTTTCAAAGTTGGCCCGAACCCGCCTCCGGCTCCTTAGGGCGTGTTGCTCGCAAACAAGCCATATTTGGCTGCAACAGAAGGCTGTCGCCCCGGCCGGGTAAATTTCGTGAAATTGATTTCGTGTTGTATAGTAGGGATACGAGCCCACAGGTGATCCGACATATTTCCTCGCTGCCGTACGCGTACGCGTCTTAACCCCCGCACTACAACACCAGCCAGCAACTCCCTCTTCCTCCATTACCTATGAGCGCATGAGTACTTCTGGTTCTTGGCTCAAGAATTGTCTACTAGACAATTTTTGAGTACAATTTCGGCTCAGGAGATATCACTCGATCTCTGGATCATAAAGTATCACTCATCTCTTGGATTTCTCAAAAAGGACCCGAGATCATGGCTATCAAGCGCTTGTTAGTCCTAAAATATCTAGAATCATGCCGAATATGACTGTCTCGCGGGTATATAGATTTTACTGTAGCTGTAGGGAGCGGGGTAATCGTTTCCTCCCGCTTCATGAGTCGGTCCCTGCTTTCACTTCTCTGGATAGAGATAGCAGCCACTCTCATCATGCCCAGATAGATCCACCTGCGAGGGGGCCCAGGCACCAGAAGTATTGGTAAGTTCGCACTCCGAAAAACCATGACAGTTCAAGCGCTGCAAGTCCCAAAGAAGCAGAACGGGTTCACCCATCTAACAACACCTCCCATAAGCAATAAACTGTTGCATAAATACGCGTACTTGCACTTATGACGTTGAAACTACTACCTTCACAACACATATTCATGATCTCGATCTCTCTCTGGTAATAAATACACATCATACTAGTTCCTTCCATACCTAGCATACAACATAAACAAACGGTTGGATAAATATGTGCACTTTCACTGGCGACTTCTTACTCCATCCACACAATGTACATAGTCTCGTGGTCATCATCGGTGCGTATCAGTAGAGACACGACTCCACTTTCTTATGCACATACTGTACCGAGCGTCAAGTTCGTACGAGATCTCAAGCGTGACGATTCCTTTCAATACCAAATACCCAAGACTAAGCTAAACTGCGATAAAATCTCTTCAGACAAGCCCTCCGCAATGCGTGACGCACGAACCTTGACACTCAGTACGAGTCAGTACAGTAAACAACCAATCCTACCGCGAGTGATGAAACATGAAAACATTATCTCGATTGGCAACTTGCAGGGCCCCCAGACCAAAAATACCAGCTAAATCTGACGGAGCGCCCCGTGTACAATGTGGTTTTCCACACCGAGACGTCTCCACTATCTGCACTTGCACTCGCCCCCAGGTGGAAGTGCAGAATATGTAGCAGGTTGGGTAATTGTATATCTCACATTTTGTAATCTGAGCAGCAAAAGGCGATTTCAAGTTGGTTTATTTGTGTATGCTGCTCGAGCTCGGGCTACCACCTTTAGAGCTATTATGCTATCATCATTAAATCTCACTCACTATACGTTTTTCTTTTATTTCCATCCCACGTATTCATAAGTGGTCGGGTCCGCGCGTTCGCTCAGGAAGAGGGAGAGAGACTTGCGGGGACGCAGCAAGTCACAAGTGCAAAGTGCACATTTTATGCAACATTACGCGCAGAGAACAATGTGCTCGAGTACTCGCAGCAGTGCAGGCGCCACCGATCAAGGTGGGTACTTCAGAAATGCATTCTAAGTTATATACTTCAAGCCTCAGCCGTCATCGATGCGCCGCGATTACCCCCATCTAACAGAATACTCCCGTCGCCTACACGTTTCCCGAATGCTAGTTCATGGTTAGAATAATTCCCATCCACTTCTGGCCTTATTTCTCCAACTACAATATGGATAGTATGATATTCCATCGGTATGATACGTCTGATCAACGGAAAGAGAAGTCCACCTTGCTGTATATTTTGCGGTTATATGCACGATTGGTTTAGTCTTTCACTCATCCACCAGTCTCTCATCGTCGCGATTAGCCGCTGAGGCAACAAGGTGTTGTTACAGGCAATTTGTTGCACCTAGCGTTTGAACTGGCTGCTTGTAGGCTAGAGGTTGTGCATGTGGTCGCCCGCTAATACATACATTCATCCAACAACGTTCAGCACACATGCATGCTATCCCCTCCTCCAACTCCAACTCCCAAACACCCCCCCTATTGAAAGAAGCTGTTAAACAAAACAATATAGGAAAAACTGCCCAAATGCAATATACCAAACAAAATAAAACCACAATAAATGAAACCGTCTAGCGAAAGAAGAAGAAAAACTTCACCAAACCCCAATTCCCAGACGCCAAAATTCAGCAAAAATCAACCTGTTGACTTACCATTATTTCGCTTGATTACTCTTCTGAAACAACATTTCCAGCTCCTTGGAAACCTTCCACTGTTCTGCAGCCTCCCTGGCCCGTGCCATCTCCCCATCCAAGTCTTCTACCGCAACTGAGTTCGTCCGAGCTCTTTTATCCGAACCTCTGGATGGACTATGTCCCCCTTCTCCCTCCCTAAGAGTACGGTTCCCTCCATCCTTGGACACCTCATCAACCATTCTCCCTCCTATAGGCGGTGCTCTGGGAGATACTAGCAAGTCCTTCCAACACCACAGCGGAGACGGGTGAGTGAACCATTCGGTGCTTTGGGGCTGCCTGAGAAGTGCTATAAGGTCGGCGGTTAACTGCTTCCTAGCGATTGAAAATGGACCGGTGACTGAATCCGCTGATTGGAGGCGGTATGGATGGGGGATATTGGTATACGGACTAGGGGAGCGCGCGGAAAGGGCAGCGACGAACGGGCGTAGAGTATTGCGGTATTTTCGGGCGGTTTCCGTCGTCTCGGGGAGTCCTTCGAGATCGGAGATGGTTTGGCTGATCCTCTCCAAAAGACTCTCGCTTATCCGTGCATCTTGTGAGTGTTCTGATTGCATGGAGATGTTTAGAAGCACCGTAAGAGTAGCCACAAAAAAAACACCTAGTACTGTGCGACTCGAGCGCACATCCTTCACGCCCGAGTCGCCCTCGGTAAGAGCTGCCAATGGCGGTGTTGTTGAGCATGACGGCGAAATAGGAGAGACTAAAGAATGGACGTGTTGCACGGCGTTGATGGCAGCGTCAATGCAACCTTCCGCATATTGAAGGTCATCTAATTCACTCTTCCTTCGTGCAGGTGTTGTTTCCCGTCGAGTATGGTGCGCAGTGTCTCGAGGGAGGTCACCGCGCTCAATTGAGCGGATGAGAGGGTACCTGGATAACAGAATCACGGAGCCCGAATAAGCTATGTGTGCGAGTCTGATGTTAGCCTTTTGCAATGCATCGTTGTTGATATCGAAAGCCGAATCGTCAGGGATGAAGGCGCGAGATAGTGAGCGAAACCATGTGTACAAGACGGTGAGTTTTTCGGCAATATTGGATTCTGCTGGGTCTGCGGTGGGGTTGAGAAGAGGAGGGTGCGGAAAGATGTTCTCCCAGAGTAATTGCATAACTCGAGTCAAGTCCTGGGCGATCTTCTGGTCATTTGGGTGGGTGCGGGTAAAAATAGACTTATTCCATTAGATCATTGTACTGTAGGGGACTGGTGGTATATCTCACACTTCCAGTGCCAGCAGTTGGTGTGCTGGGAGAAGAGATCCGGCTGAAGCCGATGCTTCTCTTCCACCCACCATTGGGAGAAGCTGACCAGTTCAGGTCTCCACCAGGACCTGCTGCTATGGACTCTGCTCTAGATTTTGGCGGCGCAGGCTGCAGCGAACCCTCCATCCTAAGCTGTGTAATATCGACAGCTGTATGCACATAACCAGATTCCTTTGAAACAGATTCTCCAATGACACACCGGATAGAGCCATCTGGCAAGACGAATCGGTATTCTAATCGCCTTGATTTTCCATCCACCAGCCGAATGTCGCGGCTCACTCTTTCCCGATCCTGGTAATGGACTGCTCCAACCCATCCCGGATCCATACTCACCAACTTGCTTGTCAACCCAGTAAGCTCCAAAAACTTTGCATTGAAGAAGTAGTCGGTAATTCCATCGATTGTTGTCGCGGCTATCACCGCGACAGGCAACATATTGATATGTGCCACTGCGCCATCCCGTTCCCGAACTTGGATAGCATCGGTCGGCCTAGTACCAAGATGATCCAGAGTTGCTTTCAATGCAGTCTCAACAGCTGCCCTTCGTCCCATCTCTGCCTCCAATCTTAAATTTTTTTGCTGCAACATCGCCAGCACCATTGGTTGATCCTCTGGTCGTCCTAACAAGCCTCTGCCCCCAGTGTTCTCTGCAGGAGTAACATGCGAATGAGAACGGCAGATCCTCTGGAAGACATCTTCCAAGCCATCAGACGAAAAGACATTCAAGTTGTACCCACACAACAATGCAGCGTCTTTCCCAGCCAAGAACGACTCCCAGACTTCTTCAAGCTCGTGTGCCTTCTCATGCTCTCCGTTTTCGCAGAGGATATTGACCAGTTCGCCATAAACTAAGAGTCTGGGATACCTCTTCTGTAGTTTCTGAAAGAGCGGCCCGAAGTAGTCGAAAAAGATCTGTTCTTCGATAACCCCACGCGGCATGAGCTGTTCCAGGATAAGCTCCGCTGGTGCGAGAAACATCTGCTCTCGTTTCCGCAGTAACTCTGGAACCAGGTTCTGTTGTCGTAGATAGAGGTCGAGAGCCTCAAGGTGAGCCTTTGTTGCAACGATCACAGCCGCATGCTCGCTGCTGAAGAAACTGGGGAGAATGAAACTTGATATGGCATCAAAGAGCGATTCTTCGCCATTGTAGAATTGTATTAAGTGTTCATTGGGACTCCGTGGGTGGTTGTGGTTATGACTATGGCTATGCTGCGGAGGAGCGTGGGATAGGCGGGCAGCAGGACGCATAGCGCTGCACTCGGAAACGTTGTTGTTATTTTGCTGTTTGTTGTGGTTGTGGGTTGTAATTATGGCTAAGGGTGAAGAGTGTAGAAAGGTGGAATGGACGGTAGAAATGAGAGAGAAAGGTCGTTGGCAACCCTGTAAAAAGCAACTACTGTGTACCCGGCGGGGCAGGGAGGTGTTATGATTATGATAGCAGCCGAAAGCGATCCCACGGGCCGGAGGGGACCAAATGCGCACAATTGCGCAGGCACGTTAACGCGGACGAGAAATGGCACGATATGCGCGGACGCTAAGTATGCGTGTGCTTCAGTACTAGAAGTGCCTGCTCTACTTTGCGGTGATTATGGTGGTTAATTGATCGGGGGCGCGGATGGTAAAAACAAGAGTGCGAAAAGTCGGTTTGCTGCGGTTGAGGGTGGGTGCCATCAGGTTTTTGACGATGGGGATGAACTGAATCGATTAACCATGGATGGCCATTTGCGGGACTCCACACGGAGCTAACAGAGTTCTAGATGTGCCCTGAACGTGCTTAAGTACTTCACAGACGCCGAAATTCTACATGGGTACATGCCGCCACCGCCTTCTCTCCTTCTTCCCACCAAATGCTCGCTCACATAGGGGTCTAGGGGGACGATACGATGGCCAGCTGCAGCACAAAGTGCTACGCATAGAAGCCACGCTTGGAGTTCTATGTATTGGGAGTATATACCCAGAAACAGGAGGAGTCTCTCAGTCTCGGCCCTTCCTTCCTTCCAAACCAGAGACAATTAATATATGTCGTTCATGCGGTACCTGCCGTTGCGCCTGACCTTGATGTTGAGTTGTCGTTTTTCTCTTCCAACCTTGGATCTAGAAACCTTGCCTTCACTTTCCAATGCCCTTCTGTGTTTCCAATATAGTCAGCGTTTGTTTGCTTCCTTTTTCCCTAGATCTTCGAGGCCGCGTTTTCCTTTGTCTGGACTTGCTACCTCGCAGGTTTTATATTGACCCCCGTGGGGTCTCTGACCCGATCGCGACTCTTGTATCACATCAAATCTGCGCTGCGTATGCAGATTGCGGCTGGCTTTGACAATTATTTTCCACAAAGCAGAGTGGGGGTTAGAGTGGTGGAAGAAACCGATCGTGACTTGGAGAGAATTCCGCCACCATGATGACAATTATCAGCTAGCTATTCCTGGCACGACCTCAATGGCTGACGGCGCGACACCGAAAGAGATATGACCTGCAGGCAAGTCCAAGCTTCGCTAACACGAGGATTACGGGGGCGTCCAGTGGGGACTTGTAAGATTGGGTTGGTACCGGCGCACTGGAAAACATCGGGCACGGGCGCTGACATTGATGCATAGGCCCATCCCGCCAATCATCGATCGCTGAATTAGGCGTTTTACGAATTTCCAGCTGGCTGGGTTTTCGGTAAGTCGTCGATCAATTTTGTATGGGGAAATTCGGCCTGCTAAAATCGCAGACCGCCATGACCGAGGGACCGAAGAGTAACTTAATACCAGTGCCGAAACATATTCCCGCGACCGACTGATGATTCTTCGGTTAGCTAGGATATTATTGTCAGGGTTCAAGCATCCTATCCCGATCTCGGGTAGTGCAGAATTGTGGGGAGGTGCAGACGCCTGCTTAACCGTTACAATTTTTATCTCTTTGTTCAACGAAGCTATGACTCTTGACGAAGCTTCGATAGCCGTGGCCTCCCGCTTGATCTCACCCCTGTTGGAAGATGATTTCCGTCGTGTAACGGTTGATATATCACCAGAATCTTATTGACAGATGCGCCCTGTCAAAGCCCTTCACATTCCTAGGAGGAGTAGACGCACTGGATCAATCATTCATCAGTCGACTTTTCAAAAGGCTTGCATCACCCAGCCAGTGGAACCCGCATTCATTTCGTTAGCCAGAGATAGGCGGGATCTCGGATTACAGTGCCGACTCTGTTAATTCCTACCCTGTGAGGGGTCATGTCTCATCGCGGATGTTATTGATTTGTCTCAGTGTTGTGCCCTAACCGCACCTACGCTGGGCGAACACTACTAGTAAACCCGTCCTTCCTCACCCTTCAGCGAATACTGACTGTACCGTAACGAGCACTGAGCATGAGGTCTCTCCACGCTGTGTGAAGGCTGTTATCAAGGTTCTGTCCGAAGACAAAATATGTCATCTTGCTGGAGGTCATCCGTTTTGAATGGGTGAATGGAATTTCCTGACATTTTCCACACAACCATGGTCCGATCATACGATCGTCGAATCCGGCGTTTTCAGGAACACGTCCATACGTCAGAAGTAACTAACATTTTTGAGATGCCCAGCAAATGCCTAGATAAACGTTTTTAACACCACCCGACTCTCAAAACGCATCCTGCCGCAGGCCCTAATCATGCCACTAGCATCTCAGTTGCTTCTGCATTTTGTGTACCTACTTAAGTAGCTAGGCAACTTCGTCTGGTAACGGCGTGGTTTTGTTCTCCGACAGCTTGTTCCAGGCTGGCGCTCCGCTTCTCTGAACATCTTGAATTCTCGGTCCTGGGCTGTAGAGATTCATCAGGCCACTGAATGACGTTGTCGGTTGCTAGCGTCTTCAGATGCAAGAATGCCGATCTTAGATATCGGCATGTGGACGTGGCCCATTGTACATACATAAACGTCTGAGGTATTATTCATCTCAATGTTCTTCCAGCTAAGCGAAAAGCCCTGAAGGATCAGCAGGCGGCTGATAACCCAAACGCTAGCATTTTATTATCTCAACCCTTTGAACGACTGCTGACCTTGTATCGGCAGCTCCGAAAAAACTCTACGGAGGCCCGATTCGCGCACATGTGGGCTGTACATGTCCAGGCAGCACTTTGATGTGTCATGAAACCTCATATTGAAAGTGTATGAACATCCGGGCAACGGTCTGAGGTCTGTGGGACTAAGAGCCTATTATGGACCACATGTTACCAACCAAACTTTTGATACCAAGGTTATGGGGCCTCTTACACCCTATTATTCATGCTCCGTGGACGACTTCGAAGGCCGTGAGGCATGCCTTGGAGTATGGTTAAACCTGTAAATCGGCGACAACCAACCATACATATTTTTGGGAATTCCCATGAATAGCAATGTAGGGAAGCGTTCAAGGCAGGAGCTGGACACGCCAAGAATCCTACAATGCCTCTCTGTTTGGGTGCCTAGGACCAATAGGAACCCTATGTGCGGATGGAGATGATTTTCTGGCCTGTGCTCTGGATCTTTGATCTTTAATTAGGCGGACCATACACAGTACCAGGGCGTATCCCTCTCTGGCTCACTATACTCGTAACGTATGGATGTGACTCGATTTGCAGAAATATCCTCCTTAGGAACAATTATGCTGCCGACCATCCATTTGTGCAGCTGACGTATCTATGCATCCGTCCAGCAATCCAATAGCTCCCACGATGCATATGCAAGAGGATATTCCAGGCAAACAACTGTGAAACCTCCACCACTGGCCAACCGCGTAGCTGAGAACCCGTGCGGGCGTCCAGAAACTATTAGGGTATCTGATCTGACGATCTGACTGTATTGTAATCTCCGCCTACGGCCCGCCGGCGATTGCCATCTATATAGCTCATTGGGCCGGCTGTTGATGCCCATCCAAACAGGCACCAAATGCATCCATAGACTGAGCCTTGTGAATCCGTTTTCAAGAATCTGCCACGCGGGGGGGATCTATTTGAGGAAATCAATCCATCCTCTGCAACAAGATACCTTTTCTACGAACATTTGACGCACGACAAACAGCAAATTCCTAGTACCCGCTCGAGCCGGCTCTAACAAAAAGCACCCCCGGAATTCCGCATCAACTACAACAACAGGTTCGTAGTCGTATCGGTAGGTAGCGGTCCACTCGAAAATCCTGCACCCCGCCTCTCCACAGCCCCCCTGTACAAAATCAGACCACTTCCACATGCCCACTGATCAGAGGCCACGCCATCTGCATCATACAGATACATTGTTTCTGAAATCACAAAAACAAGGCCAGATCGAAATCGAAAGCAGTGTCGCCGAGTGGGGAGAGATTTGGCAGGGGTTCAAGAGGGTATATCGCGTTCTAATAAGGTTTTGGATACCGAGAACCAGCAACCTTGGTGGGTTTATGAGCGAGCTGTAGCATGTGCTATCACTCGTGGAGCCTGTTTTCGAAGTCAATTTCTCAGTAAGTAATGGCAGTACTAATGCATGTACTAATGCGTGTTTTACCCGCCTATTTATTGACTCGTGAATCAAAGAAATGTGACCACGAAGATATTCTCACTTCTACATCAAAGTGTTCATGGTCCGTGAACCCTTACCCCGCCAGCGATTTGACAGGGCAGGCTTGCAGCGGAAGCGAATACGTGAAAAGGAAAATTAATAACAAGGGGCGGCGGGGAGCGGATCTGGTTTGCAATTGTTGAGTGCTTTTATGCTTGGTGAGATGTGTTGATGCAGAGACCCTGGACCCCAATATGCGAGAAATCGGGTAAATATACCATGGCTTGCATGGGGAGCAAGTTATGGTGACCGCACTTAATTCTCGTCGACGTTAACAACGTAAATATCAACACCACAATATTAACTAAAATTGGAGGAATACCGCACAATTAAGGGATATTCCATTTATGCCGTGGCTTGTTTTCGCTGTCAAAAGTAACTGAGTCCTGGTGACTTATGCGGCTTCCTATCCGAGCCACTAGCCCTGCAAAAAATCGAAGTAACCCAAATTTTTATACCCTTGCCGCGGCTATCATTCAGTGTGTAATAAAAAAGGTAAATTATCCTCATATCCTCTGCATGATTTACAATATTTTTATTGGTTGTTTCGTCAAGAATTTGCGCGTTCAGGTGGTCCATGCGTGCTCGGAACAGGGTATGGGTCAGGTAGCCTAAACGCGATGTCGATCCTCCGGCCAACGAAGTGGCAAAAAAGAACGGCGCTTTGACTTCTACCCCAAAAACTTTTGCGCGGCTGAGACTTAACGCAAATCCCAGACAGTTTGGTCCAAATGCCGGTCTGCAGAAGTGGCCTGATTTTTGTGAATGTAGATGGTGGTACCGCTGCTTCAGGCTATAACGCAAGGCCAACTAGAGTACGTTGAAGCGAGTGCAGTCCTGTGAGAATTGGGAATAGGGGCAGGAAGGGATGCTCGGTTGTATGCTTGGAGAGCGTTCTTCGGCGTGGATACTAAACCCAAGGGTAATCGAGTGAACTGAGTTGGTGCATCTAGAACTTGGAACAGCACCAACTGGCCTCGAAGCCATCCCATTGCCAACTGAAGTTGTTTACTTTTCTGGCTGTTGATGGATTGTGCTTCTAGGGTATAACCTGCTCCTTGTATCCTATGACCGCTTTAGTTCTCTTACCCCGGATTTGTTGGGACCGCAAGCTAAGTTTAATTTTGTACAGGTTTGAGTGGGTAAGTGACAGCGGGTTACGTACTCTATACCTTGTTCGACTAGTACGGTTTGACGGTTTGTTTGTTTGTAATCATATTGTATTCACCCGCACCCCAATCCCAAAAAAAGAAAGTGCATGTCGTAACCTCCCCACCAGTACAGTAGAGATGTTGTTGCTGGATCTTAGAATTGATGGCTTTGACTTGCGACATTAACGAAAAGATGAAGGACTAAAATGTGCTTATTAGGGAGTAATAAGCGTGCCTGGAATCATGCCAGAAACAAAGTGTCGTGGACGTCAACGAGATGACGTCTAAGCTTAAGGTAAAACGATTACATGGAAAGTACCTTTATAAATTGATCAGTAAATACCCTTCCACCTCCTTTCTCCTATACCCACACGGTTGTCTCTTTGCTCTTGCTCCACACCCTGCTCTACTTTTCTTGCCGCTCTAATACATTCAACATCGTTTCCTAAGCTTAAGGATTCAATAGAGAATTTCATCATCTACAAACTAGATCACGTCTTTAGTAAGTAAAATACCAAGATTATTGGTTTTAGAAAGTGCGCATGGGGACCTTTTTGCCGTTACGAGGGCGGAATTGGCTGCTGCTGGCCATGCATTGATCAAGAGCACGTTCTCACCTAATATGATATGACGTACTATTATTCATTCTTCTCTTCTCTGACGGGACTGGTGTTTCTATTCTGCATTTGATAGTTTTCTCATCACTGCGTGATTTTGTGGAATAGTAAGCCCTCCTCTCGATCATAATTTATCACTCTGACGAATGTGATGCTCGACAGATCTTTGATTGGGGGCCAAGTGACTTATTTGACTCCGCTTATTGCCACTAACGGTATAATGCTATACCATGGCCAATCGGGGAGTTTAGCAGCATCCGAGTTATCGAAACCGCTTGACAACGTGGTTTTCCGAAGATTTGCCACCGGCAGACCCTAGTTGCCGTGATCTCTCACCACCGGAGATGCCTTTCCAGCCAATCATCAGCAATTGATGTTGAGAAAAGTTCGGACACAACCCACGCGAGCACGCCCACGCGAGCAAGCCCCGCTCAAAAACCGACACGCCACCCCCGCCCTATAATACCGTGGCTAAGTATCGCCACGCCAGGGAAAAACGAGGTGAGAAGCATCGTATCAACACAACCTGTACTAATAGTGATAGTTCGCGAGAGATCATCAGTCGATCTGTATAGCCCGGAGGTTGTCGGCCTTGCCTACTTTGAATACAGTTAGTTACCATCATTACATCTGGGTTATTGCCTTTAGATTCGATGCCAATGACGACGCCAAAATGGCCATGACTTCTCCAGTCTCCGTTTTTGTTAAATCGCACTGAAAATGCAAGGCATGTGCAACCGAGAAGTAAGATGAACCAGACAACGTCGCGTATACGATGAAGATCAACCTACGGCGATCTGCTAATAGGCACGTCATACCCTTACAATCCTGGGATGAAATAACCTCAAAAACGAGCGGGCTTCTATGCTGAATAGAATCTCTGAATGCTTGGTCTAGTAACATCTGTTTTCCGGGTTATTTCGACTGGAGATCGCACCTCCACCCAACAGTGGGACACCATCTAATACTTTCACCGCTACTGTACTATACAGCTCGTTGATCAACCAACAGCCCAAAACCCCAGTACCCCTGAAAAAGACCGCCAACACGTCGCCGACCCTGCAAAACGACCTGACGCTCTCACCTCTCAGCTACTAGATTTTGTACTAGATTTTGTACTAGCAGCCTTGGAAGATATGGTGCTGCGGTCTTGCGTGGTCCGCGAGGCGATATATCTCGGAACTTAAGCACAGGACCGAGGAAATCATTGAACCCACTGGACGAAATGTCCTGGGGTATTGTTCGCAGTTCCGTGGCTCTGTGAGTGATATTCCATGAAGAAGGGATGCTGCATTAAGAGTGGCATGGGACCTGAAATAGGGTCGAGAAAGGACAACTGGGTTTTAAATGTGGAGACAGCTCCGGGAGTTGCTATAGCTAGCGGCACCATAAACGGGACTGATATGTACAGCTATCATCCCGACTCAATCCAAAATATCGATCAGTCCTATGATCTTGCAATTAGGAGTCATCGTGGCTATCTTCTCCGACCAATTACTCCACCTTCTTACCCATGGTCTCCCAAAACTCAACTTCGCCCGAAAATTATGTCATCATGATCCACCTGGTACTACCTATCCCGAAACAAAGACTGATAAACCAGCTACACAGATTACACACCCCGATTAGATGCCGATCCTAACACTACGCGGGTCTGTCAGCTTCTGTCACAGTTGTGCCTAGGAATGGATAATAACTTTTTCTAAAACATGATCTAATTGGTATTCGCTAGTAAGAACTGCAACTTCACGTGATCATCCGGAGGTTGCTCTTGATGAATTCCACGAATACATTACATTCATACCGTAATCCTTCATAGTATGTCATTATCCTAAACATAGCCTCTGCCTGACGTAAGTCTGACAGGATTGGTATCCACTGCAAGACCGTATTCGCAGGTGACCTACCACTTCAAATCGTTCCCGTCTAGCTGCACACTATCCCCGGGACACGCGAGGGTTTTGGAAAGTTGGTTGCATTTCTCTATTCTGGCAATTGCCCTCATCGATTAGCTAAGTGATCAATGAAACAACTTCTGGTTGCCACAAGATCGTCGTGTGAAGTTTGAGTTGGCCAATAAGCGCTACTCTTATTTGCCACCCAAGTATTGCAACTAATTTCCCAAACCCTCGCGTGTAAGGGATACCAGACCAACATGTCATCAGCAGCGACGACAGAAATTCTTCTCGTTACAAGTTTTGCTCAGAGATTCTCATCAAGGACTCCAAACCTGATACCAGGACAATTAACCCATAGGCCGATGAAATGCTCATTCCCATCTCTTACGTTCGAAAAGCTCAGGTTTCGGGGTCTTAATACTGCTTTCCCTGTTTTTTTTCAGAAAATCGACGGCTTTGATCTGTATTTCGGTCTCATTGAAGATTGATATCGGCCAGGTCTAGGAAAAGGTTTCGACCTCTCCCGATTCTCTTCCCCCGAGATTATTGTCGCCGCAAAGATCCTCTGGTGTCCAATCTTTGCGTCGCGGATAGTTCAGGAATTTCCGTTGTCGTAGTACTCTGTACACTTGTATGGTACTATGAACGGCTTTGCACTGAGTGAGAGCGGAAAATGGCCCATTCGGCCGATGAATTCTGAGAATGGTGCAGTAATTCGAGTGGTTAGGATTCGGAGCGGAGTCAGGGGCTATATTAGTACTAGCTACGATACACCGAATGGAAGGCTACACAGTACGGATTGTATCAAATTGGGGAGGGTTAATTGTTTCGAAAGAACTCTTATTGGGGAACCGAAGAGAGCAAGAACTTTCAAGGTAAAAAGAGGTTTTGGGGTCCCCTTGCTATAGTTTTGAGCGTTATCTGGGGTGAAGTGGTATACAATGGAAGACCGAACAGTACACCAGCTGATAGAAATAGGATAATCTTGAGTTTCTCCTAATGTTTGATCCCTGCTTGCAGCCTCCGCCCAAGTTAAACAAAGAATTCCCAATTCATCCGATTGCATTGCAGACGCCGTATGAATGCGCTTAAGCTTCTGACCTGATTGGCGTTTATAACATGAACTACTAACTAAGCTTTGGCATAAGTTCTTGTTTACTGAAAATTCGGACCCTGATCACGCAAACATGACTTCCAATAATCCTCAGCATGTTCAAAGAAAGACAGTAATAAGCTTTGCTAGGCATATAGGGGCAGGGCGGAGAAATCAAGAGAAGATCCAGAACTCTCTCACATGCTGGTGCTTCGTATAGCGGTCTTACTTACTTTAGCCCCTACGTCCGAGTAGTACAGCTCTGAAGCGAATAGAAAAAAGTAAAAGGGTACTTGTTACTATTAGAAAATAAAGTTTTTTTGAGACGGGTTTGTCTCTTTGCCTCCTAGCTCAACATCGGCGACTACTGGATGGAGTTTAGTCTGGGTACGAGATAAGAGACGGCCATCCGGGCATCTCTTTCCATCGCACCTGTAAACAAGAATAGGTCGGCCTTGTCGTAGAGTACAGCCTACTTTATTCGCCTCGTCCTCAACGATGGCGCATTCTAACCTCACCACAATCATGGTTTTTCGAATAATATAGCTAATACGAGTAGACAGACGGCCATTGAATGTTATATATACTTATATACTGCTGTAGAAAAGCGCTGCCCACTTGGCCGTATACATTTAGATACTTGTTCGCGGATGAAATCAATTCTCTCAATGGTTGAAGCTTATCTGCAACAAACCATAGAGTCTTTCAAACGATCACTAGACATTTTGAAGATTGACCTCTTCTCTGTTTATAAACAGTAAGTACAAGGTAACGGCCACACTTTTTTCGCAACTGCACATCCTTCGAATAACCAATTCAAGCATATCATTTCTTCTATACATGTGAGAGCGGTTGTCCGAATCCTTGTGGTGTATGGTGTAGGAAGATCTCATTGATGGTCACAACTTCACCATGTGGAAGCCTGCCTTCCGTCAATCTGCACAATATCTGTCACTAACGATCTCTGGTTTCTGAGTTATAGGGAATAGAAATAGGGAGAACTGAACCAGACAAGAGTGTCAGGATATGGCATTCTGCAGCCTAGGCTTCAACCCTACGGCACAATGCACCTGGATCTGGATATACCAGGGCTTTAGGTATAGCTCTGTAGGTAGGTCTCTCTGCATCTAGGGGTATACATGTACACGGAATACTACCGCTCTCCAATAGCAAGCAATCCAATTGAAAATTTGAAACGTGCTTTTGTATTGAAGAATGTGTTTGCTTCGTTACATGTTACAGGTGCTATGAAAGTTTGGTATAATTAGGAATGAATATGAGACTCAGGTCGTGCGCATCAGTATCTACAATTGTACTCCGGGGGATGACATGATGCTATTGGTGACACAGTGTACTACTCTATATGTGCATGGTTATAATTACCTTTGATGCCTAATCTTGTCACCACGGCTTGGAATTTACATGGACATATGCATAGGCTAGATCAAAATAAATGGAGTACAAATTTTGACGCAAATTTTGACAGTTGTTGGAGACAACAAGTCTGTTAGACAAAGTCCAATGCAAGAGTAGGGAGGGAGTGCTCACAGCCGCCGAACTGGGACTTCCCAACCACCCGTTGATACTTGCACATAACACTGTATCGGCAACTGTCAATCTGAAATCCAGCCCACGACAAAGAAAATTTATTCTGGCGGTTCAATTCTTCCTAGCTTCGTACTTAAGCTCAGTTCCACCAATTGCCTTCATTCCAGCCGATACGTAATATAAGAGTGGAGAAATATTGTGAGTTGTAATCAAAACACAGAATAATTATAATTGGGCGGGGTTCGCTCACCCACCCTCTTATTTTTTGTACCAGACATTAAATAGAGAAAAAACCCCATCACATTGTTTAAACTGTGGTGGGAATGTCTCATTGCCGTTTCCTTTGCACTCACTTCTTCGTTCTGGTTGGTTAGGTCATCTTTTTCGGGTAGGGTGGCGTGCTAGTGGCCACCTTCTTGGTATGTAGTCGCGCCAAAATACCGCGTTATAAATCCCTAGCCCAATCGCCAACGACACACATCGCGACTTCCATAACTGATCCCCATAATGCAAGCCCTCACCCCTCAGCAGCAAACCGAATTTAACGACTACTGGAAGCAGCGACCTAGTGAGACTGGCGAACACTACTCGCAATGGTTCGCAGCTCGCTTTAGTCTAAAAGTCAACATTTCGGCGCGACGGGATCCCAAGGGGGCGCCCGTGTTTCCAGCAATCAGCATGGCCGCCCCCATCCCTCCACCGCCGCCAAAGGAATCTTCGCCTGTACCGCGAGCTTCTCCTGTACCGCGCAGCACAAGAGCAAACTTAAAGAGATCCATGGAGCCGCCGGGGGTCGATCCATCGTCGGAGTCGGCCTCCCCGCCACCGCAGCCAAAAGTTACGCGTAATTACGCCAAAAAGCAGCGTCTCGATATCTCAGCTGCGAACATGGCTGTCGCAATTCCGGCTTCAACAGCTTCTGGTGCGGCTTCCATCCGAGCGACCGCTTCGCCTGCCCCCGCACCAGCTGCCCCCACATCTACACCAGTCCCGATTGCCCCAGCACCCACTCCAACAGCCCCGATTGCGTCAATGCCTACACCGGCGCCAACTCCAACGCCTAACGCCTCCAAGTTCTCACCAACCATTGCCTCAGCCCCAGCCTCGGCTCCCGCAGCCAAGAAGCTTGAAAATGGCCATAGTGCAACCGCCTCCCAGTTCATCACAACCACCGCCGCCCCAAATCATAATGCGAGTAACAGTACCAACAATGATAACGCTGGAAACAGCAGCATGTCGAACGCCGACCTAGAAGCACTGCGAAGCTTCGAATGGCGGCGACGAGACCTTCATGCACAAGATCGGAAGACCAGTAGTGCCTCGATACTGCAAGAAGCAGAGCGACAGCGTAACGCGCTGGGACAAATTGAGGCCTTCCGTGCAGAGGAAGTGACACTAGAAGTGAACTCCATTAATCGGAGAATCAAGCGGGCGGAAGATTTCATGAAGACTTTAGCTGTGAAGGAAGATGCAGCTCGAGCCAAGGTTGCGGAAGAGGAGCAGCAGCGCCGCCAAGAGAGCGCTGATCGTTGGGAAGAATACCAACGAGATCTAATTGTATGGGTGGGCCAGAAGCTTGATATTGCGAACGCCGAGGCGAAAGAGATGCGGCGATGTCGGGATAATGAAGTTGCTGTTCATGCAGAAGAGCACCGGACATGGAAGACGGAAAGGGAAAAACTCCAGGGAGAGAACGCCGCCCTGAAGAAAGAGAATGACGGTCTAAAGGAAGAGAATAAAACTCTGAAGGAGGACCTTGAGAAGGAGCGGAAGAATGGTGGTTCCAAGGTAGTGGAACTTCAATCGCAACTGGAGAAGTTAAATGGGAAGTTGGCTGAGGCGGCTGAGCTAGAGAAAGTGATAGAGGGGGTAGCAGCCCGAGAAGCTCGGCGCGAGCGCTGGGAGGCTGAAGAAAGGCGACGGAGTGGAATTCTGAAAAAGCAGTTGGAGAAGTACGGAGGAGTCAAGACTGAGTAGGTAGTTCATATTGAAGATTGAAATGTGTGTTGCAGAAGCTGGGCGTTTGGGTGTCTTTTGTTAGTACGTTTTGCGTATGAAGGTATGGTTTTATAACTTCTCGCTGTGTTTATATTCTGTACGCAAGTTTAGATCATGCCCCTCCTAGCTCTCCAAACTTTATTTGTTCGTTCTCGTTTTTGTTTGGGGGTCAATTGCTTATAATGTTGGGGGTGTCTTCCTCCAGGGGGGTAGTAATTTTTCTGGCGTTTGTCTAATTTCATGTGCAAACTTTGAAACAATGAATTTGAACGGAAGTGCTCGATCCACAACCACGGCATTCCTTCGCCTGCTCTTTGGAAGGCAAATCCACTTTCTCCTGTTTGAAGTTTACCACTAGCGTTGGCCTACCCTCTTATCCTAGCATGCTGTTCGGATGTTTTATGTGTGCTAATTTAGCACTTGTAATTGATTCTGATATAATACAAACGAACCTATGGGTGGAGTGGCCTTACATTTGACTGAGGTAGTATATTTACACCCCATGGGTTAAGCTAACATCGCTGTCTCGCCGAGTGACCATGATAATCCATAAATATCAAATTCCCTCCATAGGGCAATTCCATCATACAAAACCACCCATCGGCCCTAGTTTCCTCGAACTTCAAATCTGGTTGAATTCCCAAAGGATCATGTCTTCCCATGTCATTAACGTCGGTAGATAGCAGCGTGTATAAAGAAGCCGGTAGCGTTAATTGGGCGCATCCACATATTTTTCCGTGCCTTAACCTAACGACTGCATATGATATTCCCCACCCACCACCCCACCAGACTTACTCACAACACTCACTTCATAAATCCCATGACATACGACAACTTCATGAAAGTATTGTATTTTCCCAACTAATTTCAATGCTTCTAACACCCGGCATCACCGCTCCCGGACGTAGCCGAGAACATGGCAAACGATGCTCCCAGACTGCCGACAAACGCGGTAGTCGTTTCATGCTGTGGCATGTGTTCGCTCCTGTTGTTTCCTCCCTACACACCTGCTATCGAAAAACTAGGAGAATATTACCAAGGACTGAAGATGCTATACGAAACCATATCGGCACCATGCAAAGCAACTAGATCTCCTTTCTCCTGACTTACGAATTTCTCTCGCTTATCGACAAACGTTCCGAAACGTCCAGTCTACCAGGCACCCGAGCCAAAAATTCGCAGACTGGTCAGATACAGACCACCACATAGTTATGCAGCTTCACCTCGAGCACCCTCATTTGCGGAAAACTGTAAAAATCCAGCTGCTGTGCATGCTATACTAGGAAACTAAGCGAATATTACCGAGGTCTCAAGCACCTCTAAGAAACTGTGTCAGCACCATGCAAAGAACCTGGCACCCATTTTCTTTCATACCAGTTTTTGCCACCTGCTAATAAAGCTAAGGTTCTCTTGAGAAAAGAGTGGTATTGCATGATCGAAGAGTTCTCAAAGATCAACTGAAGGTTTCGACGAGGAACTCAAGCTATCCGAACAAATACTGTTAGAAGCATGGCCGGGTTTTTCCATCTCGCCTGACTGCCTAACTGCCACGAAATACAATTGTGAGCTTCGTCTTACAGATCATTCGAATAGAAAAGGCATTAGATCTAAGGTTGCTGGAGCGTTAAAACTATGCTGCGAGGTTTACTCGCTTATTCTCTAATACAGAAACCTTTCAGAAACCGAATTTTGGACCACTGGAGGGCACGGAAAATATGTATCAGTTGCCATTAGACAAGGAAATTGCTAACCATGTCAAACTTCAAGTTAATAAATACCCCAGAGACGCCTTAGCAAAGCTAAGAAGACAGGCCATACGCGACTATATCAATGTGGAGGCTGATGAAGATGGGTTGAACCTCGGTGGGTTTGCGCGGATGAACACGACTTCAATGAAGCGATTGGAATTGCAGCGGGCTATAAGAAAATCTGAGGCGTTGTTTGTGCTTAGGAGGAGACAGGGTTTAAGCACGCACGAATTGACGATGATGGAAGATCTCCCACGAAACCCACCCAACAGCAGGAGCAGGATCCCGAACAACCGCAACCGGAACTGGAACAGCAACAGCAACAGCAGAAGCAGCAAGATCAACTACAAGATCCACCGCAACCACAACCTCAATGTCGGCTAGCACGTCGGCCGAATATGGCCAGAACGATTGCTGGCAGAGACTATCTTCAAGCTGCCGCGGTGTGATGAACGGTTGTAATACCCAACCTTTCATGTTCGAACTGGGACGAATGACTCGGTGGCGAGCGAGCTGGTTGTGGCAGGAGGTCCAGGATTTGACGATCGTCTCAATTCAGGCAATCCAGTGACAACTTGAGGGTCGCTGGCTGTTTGTTGTAGCAGTACGGATCACTGTTACCTACTACATTCGAAAGACGCTGAATGTGCCAACACCAGCAATATCAAACTTTGCTGTACAAAGGCGAATAATAGAGCAAACTAGGAACCATGAAGATGATGGCGAGCCCTACGGTACTAGAGACCGTGACGATACTAAAAACCGCCCTATATTCTTTATCGTACATACGTACAAGTGCAAGGGCAAAGGAGAAGCAAGGTTATAGCACCTGCGCCATCGCCAGCACGCGATCTCACTCGGTGAAACATAGATTCATTTTGTTGCATAAATAGATCTCAGCCTTCGTATGGGGGCTTACTGGGCTGATATTCATACGGGCTGATTGTATTCAGCCGTATCTATACATAGATGAGTACGTACGCATTCGTACATGGACTACCGTATATACATGCCTTTATAGCCTCTTTAATAGAATAATCAATTATTACTTTCAACACATTCAGGTAGATAAACAAGACCGTCTAGCTTCCAACCCAACAAGACTAACTATATAATGGGCCTTATCTCTGTTCCTTTGTTCTGTTCGCTATTGTCTGTTAGTTGTTGTCATTCTTATGATAGTCCGCACCGAGTGACACCTCATGCCCGTCGCCTCTTGATACCACACCATCTCACACCCCCCCATTTCTTGCCCTACAAAACAAAAAAAAGAAATGCCCCGTTGAGGATTCGAACCACATCTCCGGACGACCTCAATCTACCCAACGGTTTACCTAAAGTCGGCAATCTTGGGGCTTCATGAGACCGGACGGCGCTTTACCAATTAAGCTACCGAGGCCTGTTGATACCTTGATGTATTCTAGGGCCACTTGGGTCGCTAACGTGGTATGATGTGGGTGAGGGGTTGTGATCGTGCGACTTGAAGGTACAAGCTGGTGGATGTAGACCATAATACTACATAATACGATTACGCCTTCCTCTGCCGGGGCCGTTCCAGTCTCAGAATCGCTGGGAAGGGGCCAATGGACAAAACCCAAACAACAAGAATACACTCCATGTTGGTGTGGGAAGAAACTTGAGCGTTGCTTATTGCTCTCCAATGTTGCGGCCTCTTGTGGATGGCTCCTTCATTTATCCATTCATCTGACGACCTATGCTCTCACAGGAAATTGGCCTCCCTCTGTTGGACCGAAGCTCTATTTGTACTATCAGGTGTTATATACAAATGCAAAGCGAGGGCCAACAGCAACGAATTCATGCTGTCGACTGGCACTAGACCCTGAAAGCATGTTTTTTTTTACCATCCGCTCACTCTAACGCTTTCCACCTTTGTCCAAGTCACATAGGCTTCACCATAAGCTTCACCACGCATCTAACTTACCCGACCAGTCGCATTAAAGCCCCAAAGCTGACCTGGTAGTGCTAGCTGTTGATACGGCACCGAAAACCCCTGAGCACCTGCCAAAATAGTTTTATGAGTGCTGCTTTTATGTCGTAACCTTACAGCTCTCTTTTCTCGTGCCTAGCCTCCTGCGGCTGGTCACGAGGAAAACAGTTCTCAACGATATTGCAATTGGCTTTATTTGGAGATGCTACTTGCTTGTCCCACCACCATCTTGGGTGGTATGCATCTCGTTGGAAACACGATGTCTAACATTGTTGAAGCAATGCTTAGGAGCGTAATTGAGATAATCCTTCTGATAAGCTAGCCGTCGTAACAGCTACTTTGCGCACTCTATAAGATCACTATGCTAAAACTTAATGAGATTCTGATGCTATTCATTCCATGCCATCGAAAGCGTGGCTTTCTTTCAGAATCCATGGCCAAGACCGTCCTCCATGATATTAATCTTTCGTAGTAGGTAGTAATTGGACGTCCACACACTGTCCTTCAGGCCACAATTGCCCATCGGTGTCTGATCAATGGTATTGTTAAAAGCTCACGAGATGTACTTCTCACGGGAAAAGGAATGGGAAGGGTTGTCGAAGCGTTTTCTAGCGTTATATTCACTCTCAGTAGGGTTGTATTCGACAGACCGGGCCTTGCGAACCCAGCAACACAAGAAAAGGCGGTGCCGAGAAATACAGACACGGAGTGTCCCAAAAGTGGTGCGAAATCGTGCAGACGTGCAGTACCAGGCTGCTTTTCTCTTGCTACCGTGATACGGTGTATAAAACCCACAAGAAACATTCTCGTTCCTAGTTCTTCGGTTTCTCACTCGATGTGATGGTGGGCACTTTCGCCGCTAGTGGTGGGAACATTTCGATTTTGAGATATCCAAAACAGATGAGAACGTTTCGATATTTATTCAACCCTTTGGGGCCACTTCCCCCAGGGCTATTATCCAGTCCATTCTCTTTCCCCCTCCTTCTCTCTTCCTTTTCGTCACATTCCTTTTCATCACATTCCTTCTCTTTACATCCATCAATTTTCATCCTCATAACCCTTCGACAGCAGTCAATTTTGGCTGAGAAACATCTACTGTCTTAGAATTTTGCATCTCCCGCTGCAGTCAATCTTTCTTCACGAAATCCAAGGCCGTAATGTTCGATTCTCTTCGCGTAAGTCCATTCAGCCCTATCATCACATCCGGAATCTATCCTGAGCTCCTCTCAGGGTCGCAAGGCTAGAATTCCACCACCTCTACCGGAAATTTCTCCCCCTCTCGGACTAGTAGTTCCCCAAAACTCTCCCATTGGGTCGTCTCTGACGCCCTTACCGGGCACTTCTTTGACAACCTCGCCGGGAAATTCTTTGGCATCCTCACCAGACTGGCCAATTCCATCACCAGCGTCGCCGGTTTCCCTAACGAATTCGACACAATCGTTCATTCCCTCTCCACTTAGGGAATGCCATTTTCCGCCATCTTTTAATGAAGATAAAGATAAACAACCAGCGTCGTCGGTTTCTCGAAGCAATGCTTCGACTTCAACACTTGGGTCATCGTCGACTGGAGCGTCATCGTCCACAGCCACCTCAACCTCAACACTAGCATCGACTCTTACTTCCCTCAGAGCATTCCCCATTCCTATTGTACCTGCCTGCGCAAAGCAAAAGCAACAGAGCATTCCGTACATGCAGCTGATGTATCAATGCAAATTTCTAGCTTCCGAATGGGATCACATATTTGGAACCGTTCACATGCTGCCTGGTGTAGGTGCAGCTGGTCTTTGTCTTCTCATGGATTCATCCATTGTATCTGCATACGTAATTGCCTTCGAGTATGACCGTCTCCTACACTCTTTCCGAACTGCTCACATCTCCATCCGTGGAAGCCCGGCTTTTCAACCGCTTCCGCCGCCGCCAGGAATGCTTCAGACCAATTCTTCCGAGGGGTTTGAGGAGAAATACAAGTTCGGGGTTGTGGATTTCAAAAGAGATGTGAAAGAATGTTGCCGCGTTTGGAATGAAGCTGTTTCTGTATTCAAGGAACGGTTCGAGGAATGGCTTAACATTTCTCCTGAGAAAGCATCAGACGGACTGAAGGCTTGCCTTGCTAGAGCGGTCTATGTCGGCGCAGAAATGAAGAGAATTGCGGGACCAGACGGTACCAAGAGAAAGTGGGCCGGATACGACGATCGGAAAGAGGAGGCTGAAGAGTTAAGAAAGAAACTGGATTGTGTTGGAGCCGAATTCCTTCGCATCATTGGCGGTAATCCGGAGGGCGCTGACCCGTTTTAGGGATGTGAATGAGGTTTTCTGTTTTCTTTTTCTTTGGGGGTTTATTTCCTTACGTTATCTTATGTTCTTAGTTAGGTACTTCCCTTCCCCAGTCCTGCTAGTATTCCTGTTTTGATGTGCTCTTGGAGTTTCATCTTTTTAGAGTACTTTTTGTGTCTGTACTTTTGAGAGAAAATGGGGGGATCTGAAAGAACAGTTTTTCCTCGGTTGTATAGTAGTGTCTTCCAAGTTTGCTATACACGTGTGTGCATCGTTTCCATTTCCCCTCGCGTGTATAACCGGTGCTTAAAACGAGGCTAGAACGTATACTGAGGACAGCCTTTTCTCAACGGTATACAATAGTAAAAGTCTCCATGAAAACAAAACACAATTAAAAATGCATATGAGACGAAAATCCCGTAAACTTTGGCCGATTTAGTCATATCTCATGAAATGGAACATCATAACGCCAATAGTAGGGGCCGAATGGGTAAGGGAACAGGTGCATAACTAAACAACTGGGCCCCTCGACTTCAGCGCAAACAATTCCCAAGAGGATATTATTTTGTGCAACACGCATGATATAGAGTCCACAATACAACACGATCGGCTTGTAGCGCGCGGTAACAACAGGTTCATAAAGTCAATTGAATTGTCGTGCAAGAACTTACCTTGCCTGTTGTGGAAGTGCAGTGCACTGTACCGGGCTTTGAGGTTACAACATCACCTGTCACCAGCGGTGCTTGTCTCTCAAGATATAATGTGTGTCACGGTCCCTGAGGAGATGTTTCATTGAAATAGGTGTCACGGTAGAAGTGTTTCTAGGAAAATATCTGTCCCATTTTGGGGTCCGGGTCTCCAGATCTCCCAATCTTCCACAGCTGTGCGAGTCCATCTACTAGGGGATGTCTACACCTCTTGCATTAAATCCGCCACCTGGGCCATGCTTCAATTCACCCGATCTCACCGCTTTCCTTACTGAAGCCCAAGGAAATTCGCCTCATCCCACTTCGTACCCTACCATCATAGATGGCAGTCGTACAACCTGTCACTACTTATCTGTATCTTTTGTCACTCGATGAGTGTATCTGCAAAAATATTGGGTCACGTTCGCCGAGTGTTGTAACCTCAAAGCCCGGTACAAGTGACCAGATCTCCCACTGCTGCACTCGACAACTCAGTCACCAAGAGCTGAGACATCTTCGCAGCGCACCCTCGGACCTGCAGCCTGCAGCCTGCAGCTCGCAGAAGCGCCGACCAATCGCATCCACCCACCACGAGTGATAATCATGAATGACGTCAACCCCTGTACGACTGGGATCAAGTAACTCCCTTCTATATGACGTTCCAGAAACACCATGACCTTTCGATGACGGCTCGCGCCGATCGTGTACAAACCTTGTTTTTGAACCACCAACGACGACACTCCAGGAGAAGCAGGGACTTTAGAGCAAGCAAAGAGGCTGTATAAAGCGACCAGCCTTTGCCGCCGATAATCCCTTCTCCTTCTTCACAAACAACAATACATCCTACAAACTACTACTACCACTCAAAACAAAACCTGCTAATACCTACTGCTACCACTTCTACTTAAACCAAAATGCGCCGCTCTCACCGCCGCACTGCCCGTACCACGCCCGTGACGACCACAACACGCACCAAGAAGCCCTCTCTCCTATCGCGGCTCACCCGGCCGCGGCCCGCAACCACAACCACAACCACCACAAGACGCACTCGCGGTACCCACCACACCGCTGCACAGCCCATGACACACCATCAACGCAAGCCGTCCATCGGCGATCGCATCTCTGGCGCGCTGTTGAAGTTGAAGGGAACTGTTACTGGACGTCCTGGACAGAAGGCGGCAGGGACGAGGAGGATGAGGGGGACTGATGGGCGGGGATCTACGGCGACTACAAGGAGGAGACGGTGGTAGATTATGATAGGGCAATGAAGGGAAGGGATGGCGGAGGAGTGTGATATGATACCTACTTGTACTATTAGTTTCTTTTGGTTTGGGGGTTTGTACTTTATGTATGATTGGAAGTTTGAACTTTATATGATGAGCTGCAATAACTTTGATATGATCTATTTCCACGTTGCTGCTGTGATATTATCGAGTGCGTCCCAGTATTTTCATGAGTTAGTACCAATTCCAGCTTCTAAACGTGCGTAGACCTTATATTCATTTAAACACCATATCTATAATCCAACACCCCTCCCACTATTTATCCCATAAAAACCATCCCCCCATTAGCACACACAACCTGCCCAGTACAATACCCCGCCTCCTTCGAACACAACATCCCCACAATCCCCGCGACCTCCTCAGGCGTGCCCCATCGTCCTCCCGCCTTCTTACACAACTCCACCCTATCCTTATACACTCCCTCCTTCTCAGCTTCACTCAACTGCGCCAACGGCGTAGCCCCCAAAAACGGCCTCATTTGCTCCTGAAACTCCGGCGACGTAGTTTCATACCTATCCCATCAGCCCCCTCCCTCTTCCCCCCAGTGCGAAGTGAAAAAACTTACATCCTCGTATCCACCGGACCGGGGTTAACACTATTAACCGTCGCTCTCTCCGCCAGTTCCCTCGCCCACGTTCTGGTCATCGCGTCCAACGCCGCTTTGGTACCGCCGTACACACTCTGCGCCATCAAACCCAGCGTTGCTGAGATGCTACTGACATTCACGATCCTGCCCGATCTATCGCTGGGCAGGAAGGGGAGTGCAGACTGCAGTAGCAGCAAGGGCCCGCGGACATTAGTATTATACTGGCGCTCGAATTCCTCTGGTGTGACTTCGGCTAGGTAGTAGTTCCCCGCGACGCCGGCGTTGTTGATTATGATGTCGATTTGTCGGCCGGAGGCGGCAGCGACAAGGGTGCGCGGGCCGGTGGTGGTGGAGATGTCGGCTTGTATGACGGTGATGGAGAGGGTGGGGTACAGGGTGCAGAGGGAGGAGGCGACGTCGGCGCAGGCGGAGGCAGAGGATGCAGAGGAATGGTTTAGGATTAGGTCTGCGCCTTTGGAGGCGAGATTGTGGGCTACTGCCGCGCCAATTCCTGGATTGTGTTAGTGATGTAAGTGAAGGGGTGGGGATGTAGTTACCACGGGAGGCGCCGGTGATGATGGCGAGTTTGCCTTGGAGCGGGGAGGACATTGGTGTGATTTTTGGGTGATGAGGAAGGAAGGAAGGGGTTTGAAGGTTATTTATGCTTCGCACTGGAGGAGGTTGAAGTCCTCATGCTTATTGGATAGAGATCTGATATTCAATGAATAATACAGTTCTTTTAGGCTAATCCACCCCGCATGCAATTGAACCCGACGATCCCTAACCCTCATACTCGTACAATACTTCCCGAAGGCCCGAATATAAAGCGCCCTTGCACCCACCAGGTCTTAAAGAATTAACTCGTAAAACACTCCCCCAACCATCTCGCCATCGTAAGCGTAACCTCACTCGCTGGTCTTCCCGTCGAAAAGTCCAGACAAGGTCCATCATGAACCTCTTTTTCGCCCACAAACAATTCGAACCTTGTCCCACCTTGAGCGCGAATCTTCTTATCGAGCTCCAAGATATGATCCACCAATGTCTCGTGCCTCCCGGCTGTAATCCCAACAAACTTGACCGCACCTTCCAAACCCTTCCACCAATCCTCAGGAGCCAACAAAGCTTCCGCATGGTACCGCCCACAAGCTGCTTCGTTCTGCGTTGTTCCCAAGCCCATCGCTAGGTCTCCCCAGTACTTTGCAATCTTCGCAGTAACAATGTCGACGTCTTGGTTTTTAGTGAAGGAGTCCGAGTCTGTGGCCATGGTTACCCACGGGGAAATGAGGATTGCGGATGCGAGCGGCTCGGAGAGAGGTAACACGGGTGTGATTCCGGGGTAAGGGTGCAGAATATGTGAAAGTATCGAGAGCGTTGCGTGACCACCTGCAGAGTCTCCGGCAATGGAAATCTAAACAAACTTGGTTACAGCGTGATCAGAAATGCCAGAGCGGTGGTGACCTACGTTTGATGGAGGACACCCCGCCGCAAGAAGATAGTTCAAAACCAGTGTAGCTTGGTGGAACGGAGTAGGGAACACCTTCCCCGGGGCCGTTGCTGCCACTCACGTCAGCAAATACCCTCCTTCCTCAATGGTAGAACCTACAGTATTCCACCACCGCGACAGTCACATCCTGTCCATGGGATTTTCTCACCTCCTCCTTCAAAAACCTCATCCACTGTAGCTGCCCGGAGGCAATCGGCATTACAAACCCTCCGCCATGGATGTATATTAGCACCTTCCGACTCGTATCCCCATTCTTCCACGGCGGCCCAATCCACATTATCCGCGTCTCTAACCCACCACCTAATATTTCCTCAACCGCATGTTCATATCCTAAGTTCTTCTGCGCTGCATCCCCAACCCACGTCTTGTACGTGGCGGACGATGGAGCAGTCGTCAAAAGTTGTTGGCGCCAATTCGTGGAGCCGAATACAGTGCGGAATGCTGCGGTTTGGACGAGGACGGCTTTGGGGGGACCGTTCGGAGGGCAGGAGATGGATGCTACGAGGTACTTCTGGAAGGCAAGTCGCACTGTTTACCGTCAGCGGGCGGTTAGCAAGTAATGGGGGAGAAGGTATCGTACTAGCATTTGCCATTGCCAGCGCGAGCCCGAGCTTTTCGGCGACACTGGCCTGGGGATGCTGGTGGGATTTGAAGGATGATGCCATTGTGAGCGAAGTGCCGAATAAGGGACAATTGAGAAGAAAGAAAGAAACACGTAGCGGGAAACTTGGACTCGGTGGTTAGACGCCGCGCTTGACGGATCGGTGAAGGACTACTCGGTATATATATTACCTTATCTATAAGACGAAGAAGGCTACATGTATTCATCTGACTCGGGACGTGGGCGAGATCACCTTCCCTCACAGCACTAAGTGCGATATCCGCCCTCGTAACCGAGCTGTGATGACGGGGGAGACCATGCAGGGGGGATATATGTACTCTACCCCGGACTGATCCGGGCCAGGGCATGTATATACCCGGTGATGGCCCCCTTGGTGGAGGCCTGCAGAATTGTGCTAGAACGGCTTCGGATTTGACGCGGTGATCAATGCGATGTCTGCCATGGGTGGTAGTGTTGATGGCGTTTGCCCTGGTTTGTTTGTTTGAGCTAGAGGACGGAATGAGCCCTACGCCTGAGCCCTAGACCCTAGGCAACTTATTCCGTCATATTAGAGCAACGGCGACACGCAGAATATTAACCACGAATATACGTTACCGTCTACGGGTGCTGACATGCATGATGGAAGATTCGAGTGCAAACTGGCAAATCCGGTTATAAATGGGGGGTATTAGGACTTTCCCCATCGATTTATACGGCTGTTATGCATCTGCGATCAACCACCTACCCCTCCAGCCTAGTGAGATGTTCGGACTAGTCGGATATAGACTGGACATCTCGAAGATATCCACGGGGGCCCAACATCAACGAATAGCCTGACCACCGGTGGATCGCCGAGCTGCATATTTGTGATGCCCATGAATGATTATGCTGCAATGGAATAAATCCCTGAACCTGTAGGCATTCCCACAAAAACCCGTGCCTAGTAAGATGTCTAGTTTCAAATAGATTTGGCGGATGTAGGGTTTAAGTGTATAGGAGTGGTGTTCCGGTCTAGTGGGCGAACGGATGGCCTGGGCATACTTGCATATCAAGAGGCCCAGTATCAGCGCGCGAGTGGCGTGACTAATTGGGGATCTTTGTGCGGTCTATCTTACTATAGCACATTAATAATATGATGAGGTGAAGAAGAACAAGCAAGTGTCCAGGTGAGTGATATGGATGAATTCCTGCTCCGAGGTGTTTCTGGAGTTTTGGCCCAAAGGAGACAGTAAAATGGCGGCCTAGTATCTATCTGACACATTCCAGTGCCAGCATTAGCTCAACGCCTGAATTTCCCAGTTCATATCTCCATTACCATGCACTATGTCCTCCGTCTATCTTTAAATCTGCCCCGTCAGGAAGGAACTAGCGTTGCAGATCAGGAACACAGCAGCTCCCCGATATCCTTCAGCCGAACTCAGGCGTCCCAACATATTTGCCTCACTTAGTTCCTGCTCTCTTTCGGGACGTTTGAAATCTTGTTCTATCATCTATGCTTAATGTCAGTCCGATTTAACCCTTAGCTCTAACCTTACCAGCGTAATAATATATCCTGGGGAAAACGTATTCACCTAATTCCATGTTTTCCCCATTCCGCAGCTAGATTACGTGCCAACTGCAAAATCGCAGCCTTTGACGCGTTATACGTTGTGCAGGGCAGTTCCTATCACTTCTCCAGCACTCAACTCTCAAGTGAAAAGAACAAAAAGACAACAACAAACCCGATTCGCAATGCTCCCACTCATCTCCCCACTAACAAAATACCCCCTCCATTCCAATACCTTATCATTTCCTTCGCCACTGCTTGTGCCGTCAGAAATATGCCTTTAACATTCACCTCTAGCAACCTATTAATATCCTCCGCTTTATATCCCAGCGCTACCTTCACAATGTTAATGCCCGCCACAGCAATAAGCCCATCAGCCCTCCCATACCCAATATCCCTTAAAACCTTTCCCAGTCCTTCAGGATCCGTCACTTCGATCCGACAATACAGCAGCTCTGCACCCAGCGTCTTTTTGCGCGTCCGGTGGCTGTGAAGAACTCGGGTGATGGTTCGAGGAGTCGGTCGAGCACGTATACGGTTGCGCCTGGTTCAAGAAGCGCTTCTGATTGTGTGAGGCCGAGGCCACGGGCTCCCCCAAGACCAGGACAATGCGGTCGACAAGATTGAATTCGGGAAGACGCTTTTGAGTGCCTAGGAATGTGGGTGCGGAGGCTCCAGTACGGAGGTTGGTGGATTCTTCTGTTGGAGGTGACGGGGGGTAGCGGAGGCTCCAGTACGGAGGTTGGTGGATTCTTCTGTTGGAGGTGACGGGGGGTAGCGGAGGCCTATAGAGCCCCACGGGCGAGGAACAGAGCCACTGAGGCGGAGGTGGGTTAATGGGCGGAGGCGAGGGATGTGTAGTACTGAGGCGCGGATAGATGCCATGTTGATTAAACAAGTGTGAGTCCCAGATGTCGGCTTTCTTAACTACCCCACATAATAACCTTTGAGATGTCTTTAACTCCGGAAATGAGTGCACGGAGGTTGCGTAAAGGTGGGAATATGGGGTGCAGATCCCTGTGGCATGACGTCGTTCCGAGTGCCGAAGACGCTACAGCATTGCAGTGTGTTATATAACAGTCAAGTGGACTTATGATCTGTAGTTGATAATTGGAAGGTAACCGTACTGTTCTCGGAGGTGTCAAGCAATGCACCGCATTCATGTACTTGAATAGCAACACATATCTTGAGACCAAATGACATAGGTTCCTTTGGACTGACACTAGATTACTCTTCTCATGGACAATGCTGTCAAGAGAAGCGGATGGGCGCTCTAAGACCTGACTGCATTCACTCTAGCATATTATCACTCGCATGCCTGAACATCACGACCTTCTGCTCGACAGCGCAGTCATCAAAACAAGCCACCATCAACCATCGCCCAGTATTCAATTGCTCTCCTACTTGCAGGTACTCGAGTATGTACCATTCACTCCAGCAGGGCGTCCTGCCGTTATTACGGAAGAGGACAAATACTGGAAAACCCCATGGTGTTTCCTAGCGACGACAGATCTGAGCAATTGCAATCGGGCGTCCGATATGACCGCATGGGAACAATCACCTCCTTCGATTACAAACGCTGAGAAGCAACGTTCCAATCAAATTTCCCTTATGAGTACAATCTTCACAGCGCTAGCAGCGGTGTAGCTTAGCTAGTACAACGTACTTTTAGTACCTGTCTCAGATACTAGGACTTCACTGCGATGGACCCACTTGAAGACGACGATCATACATAGCTCTATCTAGCAAATTTTAACTTATGCAATCTATTGTGTAACCAACAATACCAACGTCTCGGGACCTCGTATTCATGACCTTGGCGCATTTCTGCTATGGGGTTTAAGAAAGGCCTCTTCCTCCTCGGAGTTCCTCTTTTCTCTCGTTATCAATATCAATGGCAGGAAAGGGACCATTTTCACTCGTTTATATCCTCTTCCGCGTGTCTCAACTTCTGCTATGCCCGGCACTCGAATACGCATGCGGAGCACTGGTGTTTTACTTTGATAATGACTACACCGACGATGATTATGCCAGCTATCGTCGAGTCAGGCGTTATGCGTTTCCGGGGAGGGGCGGTGGAGGAGGATCATCATCTTCGTACTCCTCTTATACTTCCTCCTCTTCCTCTTCTTCCTCATCTTCTAGCTCGGACACATCAATGAACCCGCGGACTCCGCAAGCATTACTCCTAGCACTGGTGGGTATTATTCCCCATTACAATCCTTCGCAACTCACAAGCATTAGGGCCTAATATCCAGTCTCACCGCCCTCGCCTCCCTCAGCACGCAATGCTGCGGCTCACGACGCAACATCAGCGCCCTAAAATTCTTTTATGTATGGGATACATTCCTCTTCGTGGTCTGGCTGGTAGGGATGGCGATGTTGGGGAGTGTCATGAACTCCCTCCACATCTACGACAAATCTGGGCCGCACGCAGCATATTATAAAGTGACGTTGGCGCTCACAATCATATTGATGTCAGTCCCCCCACGGCCCGCTGTGTCATCTATGCTGAGAAAGTTTACCAAAAGGTTGACATTCCTTATTACCGCCACGTACGCCAATCGTCTAAAGAAACGCGGCGGGACTATCAATAAAAACACCGCAGAGGAGACACAGGGATATATACCGGTACCTGGTGGGCAAACACCGGTGCTGCAATATTCTGTACCGCCGACGCCGGGGTTCAAGCAGGAGCCATACACACAGCAGCAACCATATGCTCCCCCGGCGGCAGCGTATGTAGCCCCCCAACCGCAAGCTTACCAGACCTCGCCTTCTCCCGTAAATCCGCCAGTGTATGCTCCGCCGCCACCGCAGCAGCAGTATCAATACCAGCAACAGTATATGACTCCGCCGCAACAACCACCGGTGCAGCAACAGTGGCAATGAAGAGGATTGTTCAAGGTTAAAAGCTATCGGGTGTTTTTTGGGGGTTTCTTGGTTGGCTTTCTCCTATTAGACTGCAGTCTTTTCTGCTGTTAAATTAAGTAGTTCTTAATGTATTCTTTATAGTTCGGCTCTCGCCCGAATGTGAAGCAGAATCAGAAGCAATTCCGGCGGCTGAATATGCCGAATGATAGCTCGTGTTGGCCCGAGTGTCATAGACTGTTCCATGACGGGATTTTGTTACTCTTCGATCACAAGGTCCCAACTGGCATTAATCCCTATCTATCTATCTTAGGCTGTTGGAGTGTAGGACTTTAGAAAGTGGGGGCTGGTGAAAGGGCGTTATATCTATATATAAAGTATTAAAAGTCTGAAGCTAGTTAAGCTCAAGGAGCTGCCACATTCTTGTCTCCAAGGGTGCTCAGTTTAGCATATTCTAAGTTGTCACCCCCGTGGGCCTGGCGTTGGCAGCGCGGCAGTTTGTTAGGCGAGTCTGGAGTATTCGGGTTAAGGGAAAAGAAACGGGACACCCCATTTCTGGCTAGCTACTACTAAGGTGGAATTATCAGAACACCACAACTGTACAAACGTTATTGGTAAACGCACCGAAATTTTTACCAGAAACAGTATATTTGCTGCACACTGACATCTATATTAGCCTCTGTCCTCTGGTCATCACCTTGTTCTCACTGCAAAAGTCAATACCCGATTTGGGGTCACTTCTTTTTCCCTACCCCGAGTACAGACTTGTGATGCCCGATGACCTACTTCCCCGTCCAGTGTAAGCCCTAGTGATGCCCGATGATTCTACAGCCCAGACGTCCATTCTGGACTAAGCCCTAGCTTTCTCTCTTGAGGGATATTTTGACGATAGTTACCATGCAAATTCGAAAGTTCTCGGAGTTGCCAATATTTGGTTATCTTGTTATTGAAATATTGGGCTTTCAAAAACATTGAATAAAACTCCTCCCCTACTGATAAAGCCAGCATCACAAAAACATCAACTACCATCACAATCTACTTCACTACAGGCCTCAACGCAACCTTTACGCCGGCGCCGGGACTTATTGTAGTCTCACACCGTTCAAACTGTGGTTCTGTAGCCCTATCCACCACAGCATCAAAGTTCTGGAACAGCCTGAAAAACGACACCAATCATCATCAGCATGTCATTGCTATAGCACAAGTAGAGCTGCCGTACCTGCAAAGCGTATATGCCATCTCGGTATATGCAAACTGCTGGCCAAGACATATTCTCGGTCCCCCATTGAACGGAATAAACGTCCACGGCTTCGGCGACCAACTATCCCACCGCTTCGGCTTGAACTCGTTCGCGTCCGGCCCAAAAATGTCTTCCCGCCGCTGCATCACCATCGTTGAGTACGCACATGCTGTTCCCGCTGGAACCCCCACCGGCTGTCGTTGTTAGCATCTGATAACCAGCGCGATATACATACCATACCTCAAGTTTACTTTCGCCTCCGCCGACAGGTAGGAATGTATCCTTCAACGATACTCTGATGTTGAACGGAACCGCCGGGTACAATCGCAGCGTCTCATCCATCACATGCTGCAGATACTTCATCCCCTTCAGGTCCGCGTATGTGGGTGCAGCGTGAGGGCCCACTGTGTCCAGTATCTCATCCCTCAGTCGCTGAACACAATCCGGGCGTTTTGCGAGCTCAAACAAAGTCCAGCCCAGCGTTCCGGCCGTGGTATCCTGCACAGATCCCCATTAGCGTGAAGTTATTCAAACCCTAGGGAGGGATACAGACTCTTCCAGCTAATAACACAGCAACGAGCTGATCCCTCAACACCTTCGGATCTCGCGTGAATCCTGCCAGCGCATGCAAAAAGTTATAATCTGACTCATTCCTCCCCTTCAGCTCCTCCGGGCGCAACTGCAGCGTCTTAGCCACAAACGGCTCAACAAACGAATTCAGTATCGCAAGATTCTTCTTAAACTCCCCATCTGGTATAAAGATGGCTAGGGGTCCTGCACGCGTAATATCGTTCATATGTTCCTGGATCTGCCCAAAGGCTTTTGCGAGCACGACCTCGCCCGTGGCACCGATAGAGTTGACGGATTCGCCGAGCAGAAAATGGGTTGCTGCGTCTAGGGTGAGGCGGAAGAAGAGGTTTGCGATGTCGATGGTGGAACCATCGCGGGGGATAAGACTCATCATATGTTGTGTGTGACGTTCAAAGATGTGGAGATCTGATACACGGTCTTTGATGAACTGGGGACGGATGAGTTGGCGGGAACTTTGCCATTCCTTGCCGTCTGTGGTGAAGATGCTGTCGCCTAGGAAGGGCTTCCATTGGTCGTGAAAGACCTCTCCCTTCCCTATCGAACAGGTTAGTCGGAGCTTTGTGCAGGTGTGATATGGAAGGGTAATACCGTAATCAAGAAACTGGGTTGCCAGTATCGCTTTGATATTCTCCGAATCCGAGGTCAAGATAATCCGATTCCAGAGAACCTCCATCTCTATGGTATAGTTTTGATATTTCTCGTGCCGCATTGTCCAGAACTCTCGATTCTTGTTCATCCTCGCATATTTGAATGCCGCTATCGTCTCTGTGATACCTATTTGGATGTTACTAACTGCTTCTCAGCACGAAGGGAGGTAAGAACTAACCAAAAAAATGCGACTTAATAAGAGCTGATCTCTTCCCAAGCTTGTATATCTGGCGGTTTCTGGATATCTTTTGAACCATCACCACCAGGACCACTGCGGCGGCAAGCGCACTCAACAACGCCGGCCGCAAATGAAAGAGGATTTCCAGTAACATCTTTTCTCTTTCAGTTTCGTTCGATAGCTGGAAGACAATCCTATAGATACCCACGGGTTTTCGAAGGAGCTCTTGTATACGTAGCAACCTCGATTCCAGGAAATACATATAACTCTGCACTCCGGACTACGCCGGAAATCCGCAGTGGCTTATATGTATTCCTCCACATTCACCCCGGTTCACCAAGATCGATCGATCCCCTATCATCATCATGTGAAAGCCTAACGTTTCCCTCCCCCCGCTCCGAGTGCATGGCCATAGGCCCACGGACTGAAGGGCGTATGTACATCGGCGGATACGATCCCTGCCTACTAGGATCATATCATCGAGCTTCGTTTCGCAAGCGAGGCTCCCACACCTCTTTCTTGCATTATTTTTTGCCCTTCTGCGGCGTCAATCGGTTGGTAGGCATGTGTCAAACGGCTGACGCGTATTGGGAGATGAGATGGGGTGTTTTAAATCGACGTCGGTAGTTGGCCTACGTGGAGATTCCTATTGAAACCTTCCACTCGCTGATTCCTGTCAGCCATTTAGAACAAGAATATGCAAGCATTGAAGGCAGATAGGAAAACATTCAGTCATTACCCACTCCAGGCTTAAATCCACCCATGTCTTGAAGAGTGCATATTCTAGTACTTAATGCAGGCACGAGATGTAGTCTTCAGCCTGCTGCGCTTAAATTGCGTCTGATAGCTTTTCGGCGTCCCGCACTCCGCCTACAGAATGCGACCATCGAGGTATCTTGGTGGAAGCTGGACGTTGGTATAAATATAACATGTGAACACTCCAGGCAATGGATGGCGGGGTAGAACGGCGAGAACCGGTAGTGGAGTTGCAAACGAGAGTGTAAGACACCTTTGCCTCCAAGCCAGCGCATATGATCAATTGGCCTCAGTCGACATTCGAATGTTACTAGTAGGTATTCCGAGCTAGGTACAAATACAACGTCATGGTATTAAATAAATAAAGTACATCATTCCATCCATATATATTTTGTTATAAACAACTCCAAAATGCATGAAAAACAAGCCATATATCACCGGCTCGTTGCCAATCCGAACCAGATACAGTACGTACATGATACTCCATTAAATGCACCTAATTGCCGTGCAATATTTTTGTCTTACGAGTTCAACTCACAATCACCAAGGTTCTGATGTTTCTGTTAGTGAATAAGCGGATGGAGATAGAAAGTAACTCTAGACATACCTGGTGGCACCAGAGCTGCATAATAGGGCTAGCTGCAACACCTCTCGCTACCATGCGCTCTCTCATCTCTCCCAACCTCGGGGACGCATCAGCAAATGTCCTGTTAGCACCACTTGCGTCGGTACGGCCACTCCAGAGTACTTCAGCAGCAGCACTTCCACGGGGCCAGAGCATCACGTCAATAGACGATGAATCAATTTGTTCGGACCAGATGTGAACTTCACCACCCAGGACGAGCTTGGCTTGTTCCTTAGTGAGGAACTGGTCGGGGGAGTACGAGTAGACTAATCTAAATCAACGGAGAAATCAGTCAGAACAATTCCATGGCTACCAACAGGAGACGGTGATGCTTACCTCCAGTTCTTGCGAGGACTGCAGTAGTCGGCGAAAGGATAGTACTTCTGATACCCGGGGCCGCCAAAATCCAACCATTGACCTGGAAATCGACCGTTAGTCTGTGGAGTTTGTATATCTCAGATGGGGCTACTGACCGTGTCCGCAGTCGAGGTACCAATAATTATAATTTCCTCCAATAGTCCTATATCCCGCCGTTGTCGTCTTCACCGATGCGTCATCCGACCGCCACGTTTGCACAATCGTCTCCGCGGGCAACGTAATGTTCCAATCCAGCAGCATCTCTTCCCACACCACAGGGCTCATCTTCTGCGCCTTGACCTCGCTCTGCACATGGGAAAAGAATTTTTGCAAGTGCGGCTGGATTTTTGGCTTCTCATTCGTGCCCACGCCGGGGTCGAGCTTGTAAATATTCTCGTTCACTTCATCACCACCGGTGTGGAAATACTTGGTATGCTTGTTGAGTCTGGGGAGAAGGTCTTTGAATAGCTTTGTGATGAACGAGTCAACCGCCTTGTTGTTAAGCTTCAAACTTCCCGATGGAGGCTGTGCTGCATATGTGCTCCAATCGGGCTGGATGTTTTTGCCGACAATCAGGTCTGGGTACGCCTCTGCGATGGACGTGGTATGACCCGGCATATCGATCTCAACAATAACCTGGATTCCTCTCGCCTCTGCACAGTCCAGGATATCCTGGAGATCCTGGGGGGAATATGTCAATCCAGGCGCATACGCTCCCTTCTTTGCCAATTCTGGGAACGCTGGGATTTCGAGTGGCCAACTCTGTGAGTCGGTAGCGTGAAGGTGAAGTCGGTTCATCTTGTTCCAGCTCAACGCATCAAGCGTCTTCAGGATTGTCTCCTTTGGATACCACTGTCTCGACACATCTAGATTCAACCCTCTGTGAGGGAACTTGGGTTTGTCATTGATCTTGACTGGCCCTTTGCCCCAGACCGCCGATCCCGACTTCTTAGTTGGTGCATAGAAGAGCTGCCCCAGGGTTGAAAAGGCATGCAAGATACCCAGCGACGATTCGGCATCGATAAAGATTGTTCCGCAGGAAGCGGGGATATAGAGGTTGTACGCCTCCTTCATGTCCTGATAATCTGGCTTCGCTAAGTCTTCGCCAGTTTGTGTTACCACAATCTTTGTGATCTTCGTTCCGCTTCCTGGAGAAGGCTCGAAGTTGCTGCCTTTCGGGTGAAATTTCCATGGCACAATGTTGTTCTTGAAGAGCGCATCGTGTGTGCGGGCCCAGGCGTCGCGCACCTTCTTGCTGCTTGCTGAATCGCCGCCACTGCTATGTGAGCCACCGTAGCCCTGGCTCTGTATCAGCTTGGGAACTATAACAAATAAGAGAGGAATTGGGAGAGTGGAGGAAAACACACCGAGCATCCCATACCGGAACCACCGTTGCTCACTTTTGCCTGACCATGTCCAAATTCAAAGGAAACACTAGACGAGAGCCAGAGGGTGTCGTTGCCCTGTGAGTACTGAGCAGGGATTGGCCAGAGTGCTGAGACACCTTGGAGACTCAAGCACGCGGCGAGGAGAACTGTGAGCTTCGTCATGAATGATCGTAAAGCGGAACGTGAAAAGAGTTTTGTGTTATGTTGATTGTTATTATTGTTGTGGGGGGTGACAGCCCGGTTTTTATGAAAGGGTGCTGATGCCTGTTTGTTGATGTCTTTGAAATGAATGCCGTTGCTGCGTCCGTTCGGTGTTATTAACAGGTTCACTCTGGATACCAATCTCTTTACCGTACGCAGCACTTTATAAAACAATCGATGGAATGGAAGAAATGGGTCGGGTTCATGAAAGTGCCCTCCCTTCTGGGGCTGAGTATGGGACAGGAGTAGTGTTGCAATAGGGCAGGGAACGGACAAGGCAGTACCACAAACTGCTGAGTAGCTGAGACCTACTCGAACCAGTAATTTCCAAGTAAAGAATCTCCATATCGAGCAGGTTTCAGCCGCTTAGATGTGCTGAGTACTTACTCCCTGTTCTAAGTATACCCCGGAAGTGATCGTCCAGCAACTGCTCGGAAGGTGCACTATTTCCGTCCGACGTGCATGTGGTACCTGCGGCGTACGCCGAACTTGGGTTTTAAAACTTCACCTACCAATCCATCTACTGCGCACGAAGAACTCAAACCCCACGGTTTTCTTTGTTCGTGGACTGACAGTGGTGTGCAGGCAAACAGTGGAGGGTCCTAGTCTGGGACGAAACATCCTCGCTCAGGCATTGAAGTCAGCATGGAGCATGGAGCATGAACACATCAACAATGCTGCTAGTACTGTGGCGTATGACAGCATGCTGCACCCTTTAATCAATCAAACGATAAAATGGAAAGGAATTACTGCATGATATTCTACTCGGACACCTAACCCTGGCACTCTTGCAATCAAAATTCCTGAAGTAGCTGGTTCTAGTGGATTCCAGCCATACTGGCATAGCGGGCCTCGGAACGGGTTTAGCATGTCTCGCTCCAGGATTAGGTGCCCTGACCGGCCGGATAGCACTGAATCCCGTGAATTTTCTAAGCAGAAACCTGTACGCGAACGTTGAACACTCGTGGGCTCGAACGCTGTTAGGCGTCTGTCAGACGTCTTATTTCGCTAGCGCGTAGCCGCTGATATAGCATGAAGCTTCTATTTCGTGAGTTACTTCACTATCGTTTCTCAACCTACTCCTGAATTTATACCTGGGGTTGGGGAAGTCTGTATGGCGCTTACTATGCCTAGCACTTTTATGCGGACGGACGGCGCAGAGCCGTCTATCACAGTGCATAAATTTCTCTACTGAAGAAGGGGTTTCATCACCTGGAATGTGCATGTAGAGTACTGTCACGGTAAGAAAGTGAGTTAACGCGCCAAGGTGACCAATGCATAATCCCACCTGCGCCCAGCACGCAAGCGTTCGAGACTACACTCCAATGGCCGCCGGCCATTTTCGGTGTGGTTTGTTGCCTCGCTTCGCAAGCATAGGGCGAACTTCCGACTAAGGGCAAGCTTCCGACTAGGAGCGATAAAATATGACATGACAAGATCGCGAGCACTTTTGCTTTAGGAAGTAGGTATATATAGTTAGAAGCCACAGCTGACCCAGGCACAATTAAAAGCAAATCCTTCGAAGAGCACAAACCGTAAATTGTTGTCTCGTATCTAGCCTTACGTTCATTGTAACGAGGCAGCCACTGAAGTCTGGGCACAAGACAAATCGTACAAAAAACTTATGAACAAGAAGCCAACGAATGACAAGCAGCAGCACATTCCTAGCACCACGTCGAGAGTCCAACGCAATCAAATCAACCCAGAAACAAAGCAAAATGATAGATGAATACCCTTCCGATACGGTTGCTCATTCCTTCAGCCACCATCACCACCACCACCAAACCACACAAGGAACTAAAAGGTAACTGTAATATTCCACTTTTTTGCGCTCATATCGTAACAACCGACATACACCCAGTCAAAGAAAGAAACCTAGAGATGAGAAATAAAACGGATTCAAAAGATACAACAACATCCGTATCCGTGCATGTATTGGATGGTAGAATGTGACAATAAGAAAGTCTGGCATTTTGTCCATTCTTGAGCTCTAAATTCTGTGCTTTTCGCTCTCTGTACCCAGCAATTAGCAATTTGTCCGTGAGATGAGGCCCAAAACGTACCAAGTCTTGAGTACAGCATGTACAGAGCCATCTGGTTGCACTCTTGTGTTCCCGTAATTGTAACCAAACGTTCATTGCTATTGTCCTGCGGCTCGTTAATCTTGATGACACTTCCGGAGAGTTGGCGTATTTCATTAATCTTGGCTCCTCCCTTGCCGATGATCGCTCCGACCATGTCGTTAGGGATAAAGATCTGCTGGGTTAGAGGCTGGCCAGGCAGCATGGCCATTGCGTTAGAGGCCTGTCCAGCTTGTGGCGTGGGACCAACAGCTTGGCCAGGTTGGTGAGGTCCAGCACCGGAGTAACCACCTGCATCCTGAGGATTGGGGTAATGGATCGGAGCCTGCGGTGCTGGTGCCGGGGCTTGCCCGTGAAGGTAGGGCATGCCATAGGGGTTAGCAGGAGTGCGCTGGGATGAGTTGGTATGTCGCTTGAAAGTATCTGGATGTCCATAGGAACCGTGAAGAGGCTGTGGCTGGTATGGGATGACTTGCATTCCTCCAGGGATAGGGCCAGCCGGTCCACCGGTTCGGGTAGCATAAGCGGAAGCTGCAGGTCCGCCGTATCGCTCGGTGAGTTGTTCCACAAGAGTATTAGCGATGTAGTAGGTGGCGATATGGACGGCATCGGCGACACCTGTCACAACCAAAGAACGCTCCGTAGAGAGCGGTAGCGTAGATCCAGAGGCATTGAGTCGCGCGCCAGACGCGTCCTGGATTTCGCGTATGCGAGATCCTGCCTTGCCAATGATGGAGCCAATGAGGATATGAGGTACTAACAATCTCAATGGATACGTCTTTGACTGCGGAGAAGACGCTTGGTCAAGCGGCTCGTTATTGAGTGTGCGGATGATGAGACCAAATGCCTAACTATCGCGTTAGCTAACCGCGCCTTCGAGTTCCTGCGATTGAGGACCGCGAATTACCTTTGCGACAGCATCCACGGCCCCGCTGACCGTCAGAATACGCTCTCCTGCGCCACGCTGATAATCCGACACAGTGCACTTTGCTTCTGCCATCTTGCGAATCTGAGTCACGTTTTCGCCGCCTTTGCCAATGACTGTAGCAGCTTCAGCAGAGGTAATCAATGCACGTATATGGATCCATTGACTCTCATCAATCTGCGGTTGGGCAGATGTCTGATGTTGCTGATCCTGGCGAGGTGCATCAGGAACAACGGTATCGCCATCTTTAGTATCGGAAGGGGCAGCATCGGTGGAGGTTGCCACCACCACTACCTCCTCCTCCTTCACTGGCTCTGCCTTGACTGGAGATGGTGAAACGGATCTCTCAGTGTCGTCCTGGGTTCCTTTCTCCAGGGCCGGTCTCTTGGAGTCATGTTCGTCCTTGACATTGGGTGAAGAGGAATCCTCGAGTGGCCGCTTAGTAGCCCCGGAAGCGCTTGGGGAAGACATTTCTTGGATTGTTCAAACTACGGTTGAATGGAAGCGAATGTTTATAAGACCCAATTAATTATATTCGAGTTTGTCTTGCTGTGTACACCTGAAAGAAAACGCGCTCGGGTGGTGATGGACGGTGCTGGGGGCAGGAAGCGAGTGAATGAGGATGAGGTGATGATATTGGTGCAGGTGTAGAATAGGTGCGTGTAGGTAGGTGTATGACAGGAGGAATATAAAATCGGGGTCGGGAGCGGGAGCGGGCGGAAAATGAAGTTTCGTGCTAGGGGCTGTGTCTGTCTGGCCTGCCTGCTTGCTTGCCTTGCCTGCCTGCTGAAGACCTGGGAAAAGGCTAGTAATAAGGAGTATAAAGACGAGAAGGAGGAGAAGGATGATGGTGATAGATTGGAGTGTATGTCTGTGTGTGCAAGGAGGTGGTTGTGGTGGCTATGAGATGACCGAAGGGGGAAACAGAGAGGTGATGAAGGAGATGTGGACAGAAGCACGGCTAAACTTCTAACAAAACGCCAAGCCGATAGCAAGCCACAGTATAACAGCCACAATCTGATCAGCCACTCAATCCCAACTCTCCTGATTCTAAACGTCACATTTCACCTTCTCATAACACTTCCTCTCGTCATGAATAATGCACAATTTCGCAAGCTCCTAGAAACTCCCAGGGTTGACCAACCCTCCAGTTCCAAAAACAATGGGCTATCCGCCACGCCCGCTCTGGGCTCAAAAATACGATCGTCAATACCAATGACTCCGTACGTTAGCCTAGCTTCTGCTCTCTTTTGGGTATTGACGGCTCTAGGCGCTCTCTTACGACTGGTAATAATGATTTCGCGCGTCAACTCGCCGCTCACCGAGCCTCGCAGCAACCTACTAAGAAATTTCGCTCCTCCGCTGCCCCAAAAGGCACAAAGTTCGGCGAAGGTTATACCGACCGTGCCGCAGCTCTCCGCGAAGCTGAAAGCAATATCGAGGATGAACGAGTGCAGCGGCTCGAGGCGCTTGAGCAGCTCGCAAAGGAAGGCCACATTGACCGCGAAGAATACGTGAAGCAGACGAAACTACTTGGAGGTGATGTCAAGAGCACACATTTAGTTAAAGGGCTTGATTTTGCACTTTTGCGACGAGTTCGACGTGGCGAAAATGTCATGGATGAGGACTCAGAAAAGAAAGAAGGCGAAGAACCGGAAGCACCGGAAGAAGACTTGGATGAAAAGTTGGAGAAAGCACTGGAGAAGGAGGTAGTGACTACTGAAAAAAGGAAGGAGAAGAAGCGTGGAGAGTTGGCACCAAAACCCAAGACACGCGCGGAAATTCTGGCAGAGTTAAAGAGAAGTAGACAGGCGGCAAAGGAGGCGGCGGCCCAGCCTAGTTTGGGGTCCAAGTTCAAAAAGATTGGAGAACCAAAGGAGAGAATAGAAGAAACAGAAGATGGCGTGAAGATTAAGCATATCGTTGGTGCAGATGGCAAGGTAAAACGGAAGGTCAAGAGGAATGACAAAGAACGGCAAGCGCGGGTGGAAGGGTCCCTTCCCCGAGAAGCCAGGGTTATGGGAATGATGCCACCACAGCTACCACTAGGCGTCAAGGTACAACCGGAGGAAGAGGAAGATGATGATATTTTTTCTGGTACGGCTGATTATGATCCGTTGGCTGCGCTTGGTGATGATGATGACGGTGAGAGTACTGATACGGAACTACCAAAACGACAAAAACAAGAGGGACCCCAACCAGAAGCAGAGGTTGAATCAAAAGGAGCAATGGCCCCTCCACTTCGACCAGTAATCAATTACTTCAACGAATCTACGGTAGACTCGGATTCAGAGACCTACAAACCACCAGCCTCCGCCTCCGACCTCCTTTCCTCCAATCCCGAGCTTGCTGCGGCGCTCCAGAAGGCCTCCAAGTTAGCACCTATTCACACGAAAGAGGAAGAAGAGAGAGAGAAACGACGGAAAGCACTTATGGAGGCCCATGAGCGCGATTCATATGATATCGATATGGGCTTTGGTGGAAGCACAAACTTTGGGGACGATGACGAGGATGAGGGTTTAGATAAGAAGGGGGTAGGAAAGAAGCGGAAACGTGGAGGTGGACCAAAAAAGAAGGGAGACAAGAATAGTGCGGATGTAGTGGGGAAGATTGTTGAGCAGAAGTATGGAAATGGGAAGTAGAGAAAGAACGGGTTGGTTGTGTACTATACATTGGAGAACCAATCAGTTCGTGAATCTTCGCCGAGTGGTTCCCATCAAAGCCGTCTTAAATGAAACACAGACTGCCCTCAATATCAAGGAGAATTTTCACACTGTAGACCCAAGATTCAAGACGAAGGATTGTTGGCCAAGTTCTTTAAAAAACACCGCCACTCGGTTGAGCCACATTCTCCTTCTGGACTAGCGGTCTCGCGCAGCATGTTGAGAGCTTTTACTTGCTCTTTTACAACCAACCATCACCACAGTCTTCCTTAACACACGACCCACGAACCCTGGCAATAACCTCCTTCAACGACCATATCATACCTCTTTCTTACCTATTCTCTTTCACTTCTCTCCGAATAAAAACCCTATCTCGTTCCACTCGATTTACGTACTTAACAGCTGCCGCCGATCGCCTACTTCCTTTTGCCATCACCGGTCGCCCCTTGCTGTGACTCGGTTCATCGCCGCGCCGTTCTCACGCGTAACCTCTCTCTCCTGCCATAGTCAACTGCCCGTCTTCTCCCTTCGTTACAACATCCCATCATGGCTCTTGCTCTGAATACCCCGCTCGCGGAAGCGCTTAATAACCGCATCCAGCCAAAACTGGTCGAGATTGGATGGAGCGTTGGTGACGATAACTCGCCGCTCGGCGAATATATCTGCCTCATGATGGTCAACGGAAAGAGTCAGGATCAGATCGCGTCGGAACTCTCGGGGGATCTGCTAGGACTTGGTCCCGATGACGCCTCTGCGGCACAGTTCGCGCGATGGCTTTTCGACGAGTTGGAAACGCTCAAAAAATCGATGGAAGAAGCAAACGGCGATGCGGAAAAGAGTGTTGCGAATGGCGACGAAGAGATGGGTGATGCTGAAGAGACACCAGAGGGAGCGTATGTGTTATCCTCCTGCCATGACTTTTGCGGCCCAACTGATGACGTTTAAATCCAGACCAACAGCACCCAAGGCGATGCGACATCCCAACCCGAGAAGATTAATTAATCAGCTCACTAAGGCAATGGAGAGAAAACCGCAAGACGTCCTTCACCGGGTACGGACACAACCGTCAGAGCGGATCGACAAGTTCAAGCGAGAACCACCCAAGGGTCCTTCACGGCCACATGGACCTCCCAGGCACAATAACATGAACAACAATCGCCACCATCAGAACCGTATGAATGGCCGATCTTTTGGTCCCAATCAGTCCATGCTCCCTCAGAATATAACCCCGCAGCAGCAAATGGCATTTTACCAGATGTACCAACAACAGTCCCATATGATTGCGCCATTTACCAACGGTCCCGTGCCAACACCCCCATTTCCCGGCCATATGGGAGGGCCTCATGTAGGCCGGCACATGCCCCACCACCCAGGCGCTGCCGTGGAAGATGCATACTCCAACAACCTTTCACAGCCACAACGCGCCGGTGGTAGTCTCTTTGAGAGGATTCAGGCGCCTCCAGAACCCAGCAACGATTCACGAATGGATACCAACGACGATAAGACTGAAGAGGGGTGGAACGGCAGCAGCAAGTCTGAGAAGCTAGAGGAGGTTCCATGTAAATTTGGTACCGGCTGCACAAAGCCAGAGTGTCCGTTCGGTCACCCAACCCCCGCGATACCGGCTGGCAAACCCACACAGTACATTAGCGGTGAAAAGTGTCCATTCGGATCCAAATGCAAGAACAGAAAGTGTACCGGCTCGCACCCATCTCCGGCATCTGCACCCGGCTACCACGGTGGTTGGCCTGCGAAAATAGAACAAGACTGCAAATTCTTTCCAAATTGCACAAATCCCGCGTGTCCTTTTAAGCAGTTAGTAACTATTTCTCCATTTGATTGCATGTATGCTAATAGTTACTGTAGCCCTGTTATGCCTATGTGCCGTAATGGTGCCAATTGTACTCGCCCAGACTGCCACTTCACGCACGCCGAAACCGCTTGCAAGTTCAAGCCATGCCTCAATCCGAACTGCATTTACAGGCACGAGGAAGGGCAGCAACAGTTGTCGCAGCCAGGCGAAAATCCGTTTGGCCACAAGGTCTGGACGGCGCCTGGCAAAGGAAGGAGTGGTGACCACGTCAGTGAGAGGAAGTTTGTGAGCGGGGAGAGTGGTGAGGAATTGATCATTCCTGGGCAAGATATGGATACTGCACCGCTAGACGTGGAATAGGGGCCTCTTCTTTTGTAAGCTGTGCCTACGCTCATAGCCCGACAGTTATCTTTCCGAGGTGTGTGATGAGGAACGGGTTTCTAGGTTACGATATGATTCTGTTTGTTTTCCTATCCCGACTAAAGTTTAGGGAGGCTTCTGTCATTGTTAAAAGGGAATTGGTTTGGTTGGGTGTGGCATATCTTTCTACTGTTTCCGTAGCAGCTTTTCTTTTTATCTTGTTTCGTTCTCAATAGGTTCAATATGGTTTGCCAATGTTTGTTCGGAGTTTTACGTACGGTTGGTCTTGCTTTTCTTGCTTATGCCTTTTTTTCTATATAATGTTCGTTAGACATGGCCTGATTCTCTCACTGAGTCTGGAGAGGGAACTGTAAATATCATGGCTTTTGGCGAGAGACTTGATGCTGGTTGGCATTGGCCTGCCACCTGTGTGATTGTGTTTGAATATGGGTGAGATGACCAGAATAAGAATGATATCTTCTTGGTGTGAATGATTTATGAATCTGTTGATGAATTGGTTGATGAATGGTGAGATAAACCGCAATCCATTCTAACACCGCAATTATAACAAGTAACTATTTCATAGAGAACTTTACATCTCAAATGCTAGTTCTATTAATACACTACCAACCTATAGCAAAAACGCCGTATCTCATCACGATGTATCCATCCGATCGCCTCCCTTCTCCACCGCCTTCCCCCTTAATGGAGGTGCATCAACCAAATCCACATCCTCCCCCTCTTCCTCTTCCTCTTCCTCTTCACCTTCCTCCTTCTCATCACTCACAGGCTGTGGCGTCGCCCCACTCCCAACATTCGGCGTCACTCCCCTCGCTGCAACAGGAACCACCAACCCTTCACCCGTATGTGCAGGCGTCGCACCTCCACTCTTCCCCCCTGCTACCTCTCCCTCCTCTCCCTCTTCCTCCTCTTCACTCATCCCCTCCCGTCGATCCTGCTCATCCTTATCCTCCTTGATTTGTGCACTCATAACCTCGAGCTGCTTCACGATCTCTTCAAACTGACCTCTACGCGCAGCCCAGACCTGCGAGTACTCGTCGCGCTCACGCTCCAGCTCCTTGATCTCGGCATTCAAGCGATCAATGTTTGTTTGCTGCTCATCACGAGCGCGGAGAACCTTGATACTCAGGATGTCGGACGCGATCTTGTCGTATTCGAGTCGGTTGACTTTTTCGTTCTGCGATTGCTCGAGGAGTGTGCGGAGTTCGATCAGTGTCGACCGCGCCTCGGAGGCACGTGCAGTGATTGTGTTCTTTTCAGAAGCATACCGCGAGATCTCGCGCGCGTTGGTGTTGAGGAGGAGCTGGATCCGTGTGAGTGCTGAGGTGAAGTAGGAGAAATCAAGGTCGATCTCGGCGTGGTGATTTGCTACCGGCGTGGAAGAGGGGGATGGCGGGGATTGGAGTGTGGTGTTGCGTTTGGTGAGACGGCTAAAGGGGCGCGATTCGAATAGCAGCGGGCGTGCTTTGATGAGGTCCTCTGGTGGGGCATGTCAGAAGATACTGGGGCAGGGGAATGTTTAAACTTTACCTTCGTTTAGAGACATTTCGGTGGTGACAACTGAAGGGTTGGGAACCAAACTAGTGATGCGAAGTTAGAAGAGGTTGAGGTGCCCTGCTGAGCCACATTCAGAAGTGAGACAGTGCTTCAGCTCACCACCCTCCGCCACTATATATTGTACCTGTCAACCTCTCCACCTGCTACACCAACCGAGTAACAATAGCAGCAACGGCATACAAGCTCAGTACTCCGCCAAACCACTTCCCATCTTCGTATCTGCAGCCCCCCGGCTAGCTAGCTCTACCAACATGTCCAGCACCAACGGCCCACTAAACCTATACACCTACGCTCGCAATGTGCTGGTGAAATACATCAACTGTACCTCCTCCTCCATCTTCTGTCCTCTCCACATCTCCTTCTCTCTGCTAACACATACACAGCAATTGAAGATGTAGGCGACATAGAATACCGGATCCTCGAGCCGGTCCTCAAAAAGATCACGTCACCACACCAGCTCAAAAAGCTTGAAGCCAACTCCCCACAGATCGCCGGTGAAGACATAGAGCTGTGGAAAAAGTTTATCGCGAGAGATTTTGGCATAGACGCAGTCGATAAATTTGCCCCCAAGAACCTCAAGTCTTGGTCGAAAGTCTACGACGTACCTACTTTCCAGATACACTCTTATTACTCGGTAGCTGACACCGTCGCAGAAACACCAGATGGAAGCAACACGTGCGCAAGAACGCGCTGCCGAGGCCCTCAAAGCCCAATTCAGCTCTCTTAACTCCGCCAAAGAGGGCGGTCGCACCCAAGTCCTCGATGCGAGCCGGCTTCCACCCGTGCGGCGTTCCAAGCCATGGGGATCCTCTGGCGGTGGTGGCAGCGGCGGCGGCTGGGGACCTGCCAACAACTGGGACGCCAAAGTCGGATCCAAGACCAAAAACATCATTCAAAAGGCGCGGCGGGAAGCGAAAGAGATTGCTCGCCGGAATGGTACGAGAGTTCCCGACAAAACCAGCCGGTCTGCCGCCGCCGTCTCAGTGCAGATGAGGCAGAAGATCAAAACTGTCGAAGAGATCAAGGCGGAGCGCGACAAGATCGCCGAGCAGAGTAGACGCGGCGGAAGAGAAAGTGGGATGATGCCTGGGAAGAGGAAGATTGAGCAGAGGAGAGAGGATGTCGAGGCGGATGATGAAGAGGCTGAGGAGGAGAGGAGGAGGAAAGCCGAGGAGTTCCGGAAGAAGGCGGGCGAGAGACGCACTTTTGTTGCTGCTGGTCCGAAGGCAAAGATTGCTCCCGAGAAGAAGGTAGCAGATCCGTTCTTCAGGTCGAAGAAGGTTAATCCATTGGCAATGCCGTCGAAGAAAAGATAGGGGAGGTGGTGATATGGATAGCATAGTTGATGCTGTCCTTAGGATATTCGGGATGTTTGCTGAGCAAACACAATGCCATCAAGGATGAAATAGCGAAAGTGTGACGTGATTAGCATAGTTAGTGGTGTCTTTGCTTGGGATATTCGGGATGTTTTTTCTTGTTTGTGGGGCATACATTGGTGATTTTTCTTGTTAAGCATACATTGATGGGTTTTCTTATCATACTGTACATTTGCTGGATCAAGTGATGACCTTCGGGCGCAATTAACGTCCCGAGAACCGTCCAATACCTTTATTTATTGTTGCTATCCAGGAATCAAGGAAAGTGAGCTTGTATAGTCTGTTGCGCAACTCGAGGGCATCACTGTCGAGGATGAAAACGACACGAGTGATGGCTTGTGTTACTCTCAAGTGAATATCACAGCAGAACATTCAAAAGCGCCATTTCTATCTTTCAAGAGAAGCGAATTCTCCCCTTGATAAAATCCCCCTTTACTAACCATGACCCCCTATATCCCACTTTTTCTCTGAAGACAAACATGACCTCCTCCACTAGTTCAACTCCAGACCTACCTCCACTCCCTCCCTCCCTCCCTCCCTCCCTCCCTCTCTCTCTCTCCCTCCGACCCCGACCCAGCCACCGCTGTGGTGCTGCTGTACCTGCCGCACAGTATACACCAGCAACCACAACGGTGTCTGCGATAGTTGTGATCCCCGGCACACGCGTTGCCGAAGGTGTCGGCTGTATGTCGGTATTATAGGCGTGAGGTGGATCAATATTGGGATTGTTCGGTGGTTCACTGGGCGTAGATAACTGTGTTGAGGGTTATGGTGGGTAGTTGGACAATACTCCCGCGGACTGGGGACTGTTCTTCGATATCCGTCGCTATATTAAGACGTCCAGAAAGGTAAGTTTTCCCTTTGGTTTTATTCATCAATCATGTCATAATTCAATTACAAGTGAATGAGTCCTCGAGTGCTCTCCTATGATGTACTCCCAGCACCCATGTAACAAAGCCGTGCAAAAAACAAGCCAAAAGTACAAACCCGCAACGTCCATCGTGTATCATAAACCCGTCCATAACCAAAGCCAAAAAAAGAAGACGGCAACCTAAACAATCTCACCGACCAACGCCTCCAACTCTCCGGCGTGCTTAAACGTCCTCCACACCTCTCTGGGTACATCCTTAAACGCAGTGGCAAACCTCTCATCTGAATTCAACCTCCCTTCCTCCAGCCTATTCACACCTTCCACAACCCTGATCCAAATTCTCCTCACCTTCTCGGGGTTGCGTTTATACGCGGTCGCATACGCCTCTGGATCCTTCTGCGTCGAGTCGCCAATAAACACCCACTTGCGCTCCGGCAGGAACGTGACCAACCGGTCGAGCTCCCTCTCTTTATACTTCTGTGTCCCGACCGTGAGCGAGACTACGAAACTTTCTAGCTCCTGCCACGACATCTCGCGGAGCAACAGCTGGCCCTGCGGGTAATTATCGCTGATAAATGACCGCAGCATCGGGTACAGGTTGTAGGGCGACGCGGAGAGGTAATACCACGCCGGCTTAAGCACACCATCCAGGTGTCTGTACAGCCGCGGCATATCATCCACATACAGCGGTTCGAGTGCAAATGTGTGTTTCAGTAATGAGATGCGGTCGCGGACGTGAGAGACTTTAATGGTGTCGTCGATATCTATCCCGCTCACCCCTGTTAGACAATCCCTAGCCATACACCCGGGTGTGCGGGGGTGTGAGGTGAATAAAACAAACCAGAGACGACAGCCCACCCATCCTTGCCCGCAAACCTCGTCTTCATAGTCGCAATAACATTCGCCTCATCGATTCCGGCCGGCAGGACAGCGGTGGAGATCAGCTCCTCGCCGTCTTGATACCCACGCCCGGGTATGGGGATAATATTCACTGCCACGCCACCGGCCTGTGAAGGTCCCAGAGTGATTCTTCCCTGGCCGGCCCCAAAATCTACCTCCACCGTTCGGCCTTCAACAACAATATCCAGGAATGCTTGCACGCGCTCTGCAATCCTGGCTTCTGCCGCATCACCTTTGCTCAGACCTAGCTTCTCTGAGATATCGGCTATGACACCCGCGACCCCCTTGCCCGAGTGTGCAAGGAAGTAGGCGGAGATGAATTCGGCGGTCCATCCGGAGGGGGAGGTGGCGGATGGGTAGGCGATGTTGTCATAGATCCAGAGGGTATCTGTGGGCCGCAGAAGTGTGGAGGGAGGTGCTGGGAGAAGGCGGGCTTTGCGGAGGAGGTGGGAGAGGAGCGGGGGAAGGTTGGGGAGGTATTTGGAGAGGATGTTTGCCATGTTTAGTTTGTTTGTGTGCGCGCGGAATCAATGGACAGGCACGAAGTTGAAGCGAGCAGAGAGAGCAGATAAGTGGGAGAGCTACTTTACATATGGGATGGGATGGGATGGGATGACTCGATTTCCATGGCTGTGAGCGATCAGCTTGAGTGCCTTGCAACTTCCAGGGCATTTCGTGTGACCTTTCTCGTCGCATATCCACATCTGGCACACCCGCAAGCAAACCGCTCAACTGGGGAAAGCCGGTACCAAGATCTGCATCGCGATACAACAGCGCATCGTGCAGGATCGCCATCTCATTGGGTCACATGCTAAAGCTCTAACCGCCAGCCAGGCGTGCATAACCCTAGCCCTCCACTGGGATTCGACTGATAGTACAAGTAGCTTCATAGAACTGCATACACCACCGCACACGCTGTTTAGCGCAAGAAATACATCGATCGAATCGTGAGCATCTATAGGAAACCCACACTTTTCGTAATAACCAGACGCAACGCCCCAAACGAGAAACCCAATCTTCAAAAACAAAACTTACACCACATGAAACCTGACCGAATTCCCCACGAGCACAACCATCTCGGTCCACTCGCGGTCCCGCACGATATGGCTAACATCAACCTTTGTCCACCCCTCGCCGCTAGCCTCTCCACACCAAAACGTACTCTCGGCCAGCTCCTCTCTCGTGCCCCATTTACACTTCGCCACCTTCACTGGCCGCTTCTTCTCCCGGTCCGGCCGTGAGTACACCGTATACGACTCGCCGGGAACCAACACCTCGAGGTCCTTCGCCGGCAGTAACTTTTCACACACTAAATCCTGGCCAGGATATAGGGTCACAAAACTATTCACATCAGCTTCACCACCACCACGCCTCTGGGAGAGGATACATACTTATCCCCAAACTCCAAAAACCCCTCCTCATTATCATGGGCGCGGGTACACACCCTCCTCACCTCCGTCTCCGTGGCCGCTCCCACAGTCCTAACCGGCCTCCTGGCAGCATCGGCAATACCCCAGAACCCGCCGCGCCCAAGCAGCGGACACAGCTCGTCAAAGATTGTACCGCGGCGGTGGAAGGAGACGGGACGATCGATGTGGGGCGCAAGTTTTGCGGTGAGTTTTAGACGTAGTCCTGGGGAGGAGGACTTTTCGTAGCGTGCTCTTGGGAGCGAGAGTTTTACGTGTAGCTCTGGTGCCGTGCTGGTGGATGTCGCTAGAACCGATACTCGGGAGCGAGACGAGGAACGGGATGCCGAGGGTTTTGGTGCGGGCGATGATGATGATTCTGGGGGGCTACCGTGGTAATAGGAGCTCGGCGGGGTAACGCGGGGTGGAGAGACTCTTCGGTGCGCTGTTAGGAGGGAGAACGGCCAGGTCAAAGGAGAAGGGGAAGGAGGAACTAACTCCATATTTGCTTTGTTTTTTTTGGTTTGAATATCGACTTTGTGTTTTGTGGGAGAAACTCTTATCGTTTTTCACGGGAAGCGTGGACATGGGGTTATATAATGTCACTCCTAATGTTTTTTACGCGGTTCTGGGTTGACGTGTTTAGTAGTGCGACGTGGCTGCCTGTTGTACCGGTCTTGTGTCTTGCATATATATGCATAGTGGTCATTTATTCGACTTATTAAGTGGAAGATGCAAGACGGATGGATGCGCTGGACCTGGTGGCGGGGTACATTAGTTCAATATCGTAGCTGCTGTCACCTGTTGCTGGTGGTTGGATGGTAAGTGGCTGTTGAATTGCTGCCACAAGATCTCACTCGTGCGGCACCCACTATGGCGAGAACGAGGAATACCCACGAACACGATCACTCAGCTTACGAGCCCTTTCAATTAACCCCGTCTATTCCCCGATTTCCGTACTTGTACATCCACACCTCCCTTTTGTTTATGCAACCCTACCATCACCGAAGAAAAGCCTTGATTTCGGTCACGATCTATTCCCACAATCCACCGAAACATATACAGAAAGAAGAGCACTCTATAAAGAAAGTGGCACTCATGCTGTTGGGTACTTAGCTAAAATAACAGCAAGAGCAGACGAACACCACAAAAATACATCAACACCCACCCGCCGTTCTTATCTCGGCCCGAACCTCCCGAACTTCCCGAACCTCCATATGAAAACACCCTATCTAGAGTAAAGCCCAAAGAAAAAAAAAAGAAAAAAAAAACATCATACATGCGAACTATACCCTCCATGCCACTCTCTGCCCTTGTTCACAAGCTTCCTTGCCTCGTCGGCTAAAAACACGCTGCTAGTAAGACACATTAGCATAAACAGATCCCAGACACTCAGCGCCTCCGTTTGAAAAACACCCTGGAGACCGGGAAGATAGATCACTGCCATCTGCCCTAGTAAGCTCAGGGCAACGGCAATGTTGAACATTTTATTCCCTAATAACTTCACCTCTCCTTTCAGCACCGATTTTCCTTCCGACCGACAGGCAAGAGCGTTGAACATGTCAAAGAAGACAAAGCAGGTGAATGTCATTGTGGTATCCCTTGCTGTGACGATGCCATCGGCTGCCATCTCCTTCACGTAGACAAACATGGTGCCGACGACAATGATAGCGGCGGAAGTGAGGATTCTCCGTATCACTGAACGAGTGAGGATTTGTGCATCACGTAATCGAGGAGGACGGGTCATGACAATTGGATCTACTGGTTCGACGCCGAGAGATTGTGCGGGAGGACCGTCCATCAGAATGTCTATTACTGGTTAGTCTCCGATCTGGCTTTGCAGGGCAGGGGAAGCATACTAATCCACAATATCTGCATTGGGTTCAATGGGTTCTTAAGGCCAAAGAACGTACTCAGAAGGACCAAGCTGAGGGCGGCAACGCTAGTACTCAGCTGGAAGGTCAGGAAATTTTGAATGTTGTAGAAAATCCCTTTCCCTTCCTCAATTGCGGCTAATATCGTCGAAAAGCTGTCGTTGCTCAAGATCATATCTGATGCCTCCTTCGCCACATCAGTTCCCATTATACCCATCGCAATACCGATATCCGCCATCTTGAGCGCAGGAGCATCGTTGACGCCGTCTCCAGTCATTGCCACAACTGCCTTGTTTGCCTGCAGAGCGCGGACAAGTCTCATTTTGTGTTCAGGATTGGTGCGTGCAAATATACTGGTCGTCAAGATGGCTTGTCGGAGCTGTGAGTCGGTCATCGCGTCAATGTCTTCTCCTCTAAGTACAGGCTTAACCATGCTATGAGCACCATGACCAACTGGAAGGAGTGGCATTCCGAGCTTGCGAGCTATTGCTGTGGCAGTAATCTCGGAGTCACCAGTTATCATCATGACTTTGACGCTTCCACGTATGAGACGACGGATAGCTTCTTCGACTCCAGGCCGTGGCGGATCATACATTCCAACTGCTCCAACAAAGGTCAACCCTGTATAAGCTTTATCATTGTTTGTTCCGTTCTTGCTAGTTATTGTGGTGGTTCCCTTTGCAAATCCTAAGACCCTGAGACCTTCTTCTGCCATTGATTCCGCAGCCGCAACGGCAACCTTCTGCTGCGCATTATCTAGTACGATCTCTCGACCATCTTTTGTGAGATAGGTGTCGCATTTAGAAAGAACTTGCTCCAGGGCACCCTTAATGTATACGGAAGCAAGAGTGCCATCCGTGGAATTATCGCTTGCCACTACACCCATCCACTTCTTCGCCGAAGAAAATGGGGTTTCGGTTATCCGATGGAAGTGATCACGCACATCGTTTTCCTGGAATGCATCCATCATATCCAACAATGCAACGTCTGTAGGTTGTCCGACAAAGCGAGAATTGTTGCTCGAAGGGTCCTCGTTGATACCTAAGGCGGCGGCTGAAGCTGAAGCACCCGAACTAGACAGTCTAGCGTTATTACACATATTTCCAGTCCGTATAATAGCTCGTACAGCTTGGTCCGGAGGGCTGGAAGTAAGTGCCAATAGTTCAAGCGGGCTGGGAAAATCAACAGCCCACAGCTTGGTGACGGTCATGTGGTTCATTGTGAGTGTGCCAGTCTTGTCGCTGCAGACGACAGAAACACAGCCCAAAGTCTCCACACTCGGTAATTTCCTCACGATTCCTCCTCGTTTAACCATTCTCAGCACTCCTAAGGCTAGTGTTACTGTGACAATGATCGGTAGACCTTCAGGAATAGCTGCAACGGCCAACGATACTGCAATCTGAAACATGTCCAACCACTCCCGCCCTTGCCATAAGCCTAGCAAAACAATCAATCCAATAACTCCAAAACTGGCATAACTCAAGTCCTTTCCTAGTTTATCCATTGAGCTTTGTAGAGGCGTCCTTGGAGTGGATATTTCTGATAACATTGCGGAAATTGACCCAAACTCCGTCTTCTGTCCTGTCGCTATAACGATTCCTCGGCCATGTCCACTTCGTACAAGAGTTCCCATGAAAGCAATGCAACTACGCTCCGACACTGGAATTTCTCCAAGTGTAGGATTTGCAGACTGAAGTGCGACGGCATCGGTAGTCTTGCGGACCGGCTCCGATTCTCCGGTGAGGTTGGATTCGTCGATTTCCAGTTCGGCGCCGTGAGTTATCCGTATATCCGCCGGAATCCGGTCACCAGTAGCGAATGTGACAAGGTCACCTGGTACCAGCTGCCCTGCCGGAACAACATGAGAGTGCGGAGTACCTCCAGCCGCAATCTCGCCCGCCGCTGGTGGTCCCCGTAGCAGATGCGCATAGTGTGGTACCAATTTATTCAGTGCTTCCAAACTCTTCTCTGACCTATATTCCTGCACAAATCCCACCGTAACAACAATAAGTACAGCAATTGCTATGCTTATGGCGTCGTCATAGTTTTTCATCAAGAACGAGATCACCGAGCTGCCGAGTAATAGCAATATAAGGGGCGATTCAACAAATTGCTTGAAGAACCGCACGTATATCGAGTCCTGCTCCGCATGAGGAAGCTCATTGGGGCCGTGAATCGCACGTCTGTCTTGTGCATCACGAGACGACGATAAACCGTGGGTCAAGCTCGTTTCTAGTCTCGAGGCGGTTTCATCGATAGATAGTGTAGCGTAGACGGCGGAGGGAGGCTGCGACTTGTGCGTACTCCGTAAGTAGGAATTCATTTGGGGAAGAGATTCGAAGTTCATACAGCGGCAACGTGCGAACTGCTGTAGGAGCTGGTCGAGGACGCTGGGGTAAAGGGAGAGGTGATGTTGCGTAGGGGTGTTCCAAGGGGAGTATGAACTCGGGACATAACGTAAATAGGTTTACCGGTGCGCCAAAAAAAAACGGGAGATTTGCCAGCAAACAAGGGACCGAAGAATGCGCAGGCAGCAAGGGGCGGCGAGAAAGGTGCCGAATGATAGACTAGCAGAAAAGGAAATAAAAGGAGAGGGAGATAGCTGCGATTAGTCACTAGAACATTGAGGGGAGGTAGGACGGTTCTCTACTGCAGAGTGTACAAGGTGGAGTTGAAGGAGGAGTTTAGGGATGGCTGACAGCCACAATACGATATGATATGTATAGTAATACTCAGATTGGAAGAGAGGACGAATGGTGAACGATCTGGAGTATAGGGGGTTCTTTTGGTTTGTGGAGTTGTGGAGTCGAAGAGTAGCTCAGCAAGGACAACTTGTCTTCAAGAAGTTAAGAGTAACGGCTGAGCTTACCGGGAATCTGAAATTCGTATCTGATCAATCTGATCAAGATAATCGTAATCTGATAACTGCACTACCTGGCAACGCGGTCATCGAGTCATGCAGCGGTTCCCAACCTCCCAATTTACTTTGTTCAACGGGCGCTTCCACTACGTCCCCACTTCCGAGAGATCGTTTATTCGCCTTCAACTATCATCACGATATCCTGTTTCTGTGGTAGGTTACTCGAAATCGATCCGACAAGGTGTGAATGAGACAAGCACGATCAGCATCACCCACCACTTTCCATCGTCCTCCGACTTTGACCTGCAGCCATCATCATCCACAAAAACAACGCGCTTCCCATCCCCGCCACTATTGTCAACATTAACCACCACCCACCTCCGCCTTCACCATCAACCATCGTTTATCGCGCAATATTTGCTGCGTCCGTTTCGGCTCAGCTCGCCACTACTACTGACGCGTCGGTCGTGAGAGCGCAGCCATGTTCTACTCCGAGACCCTTCTGTCAAAGACTGGGCCACTGGCTCGAGTGTGGCTTAGTGCCAATCTCGAACGGAAGCTCTCGAAAACCCACATTCTCCAGTCGAATATCGAGACTTCGGTTGGTGCGATCGTTGGTCAAGACCAGGCACCGATGGCTCTCCGGTTGAGCGGGCAGTTACTCCTTGGTGTCGTGAGAATCTACTCACGCAAAGCGCGTTATCTTTTGGAAGACTGTAATGAGGCTTTGATGAAAATTAAGATGGTTGGTCAATTTCTTTCTCGAGGCGAGTGCCTTTGACTGATATTGTCCCCAGGCCTTTCGCCCAGGAAACGTTGATCTTCCGGCAGGTGCCATATCGCATACCACCGCTCAACTGACACTCTCGGACAAAATTACTGAACTCGATTTACTTCTTCCCGACCCTACTCTTGACCTTGGTGATTTGGGCGATTTGCCACTTCAGCCGGGTCACCAGCGTAGAAACGCGGATATTACCCTAGACCACGACTCTTTCATGAGTTCAATGGAACAACCACGTGGTTTTGATCGTGACGATGACTTGCAATTGGAGGACGACATATTGGATATTGACATTGGTGAAGATCGCGACATGACAATTGGTGGTCTTGAAGATCTCATCGCTGGCTCGGACTCGATGGAAATTGGCAGAGATGCACCTATTGGACGAGACATTGGGGAGGACCTCTTTGATGAATCTCGGATGTCTTTAGATATTGGACTTGAAACTCCCAAGGCTCGCGAGTCCGTGCCTCCTGGACTTGGGTTTGAAGATGACCTTGATCTTGGTCTCGACGACGAAAACATCGGGTTCGGCAGGGGTATGGACATTGATTTCGAAGGGGATACTACGATACAACAGCCTAAGGAGGCAACCCCAGTACCTGAAGCTCCAGCTTTGGTAGTTACTCCTGCTCCTGCTCTACAGGGACTTCCTGCTCGCGATCGTTCCGAGTCGCCGCTTTCTTCAGTACACAGCAGTGTGGAGCGTCAATTGACTGCCGAAGTTGAACAACCAGGAGATGTCACTTTCCAGGTTGAAGAAGACTCAATGCGACTGCCCAGCGAGGATATCGAGACCGTACATGCGCGTCAACATGCGTCTCGCAAACGTAAGGTTGTAATTGATCCGATTACCGAGATCAAGGCCAAAGTTATTAAAGCACAGCAAGCCGATCGAAGTCGTATCCTACAGGAACCCAGCTTTTTGCCCCGTGACCCTACTGTTCTTGCTCTCATGAGCCTGACAAAGACTGGTGGCCTCGCTCGCTCAGTTTTCTACCCCAAGAATATCGCCCCCGAATTGGCGAACTTGCTTGCGCCTGATTTTGTTAAGCGCATGGCAGATCTGAAGCGCAAGCGTGACGCTGGAGAGGAGCAAGGGGAAGAAGAGGGGGCAAAGAGACCCAGCCCACCGAAGCAGGCTAGACTGGAAATTGAGGAGGAAGAAGAACTTCAACTTGAAGTCCCCGAACCCGAATTGGAGCTAGAGAAATCTAGGGAAGAAGTGATGGAGTTTCCTGCTGATGATTCGATCCTACAGTTTGGTGGTGATGAAGGTGATTATACTATACCACCAGCCCGTGAAGGTATGATCCAATAATCTCTGGCTATGTCACTCATTTCTAATATACATCCAGGTTCTACTTCTCCACAACCTGACATCGTGCCCCAAGGTGATATTACTGCCGAAGAAATGGCTGAGATGGGTGAGCCGATGCCTGAGCCAGAATTCGTGCCCCCACCGCCCCAGCCCGTCTCCCGCGAGACACGACATGCCGTACACGTTCTCCGGGAGCAGTTCTCTGAGCCCAACAACAAGCCTCTGGTAAAATTCCAGGAGCTTCTTCCCCCCAAGACAACAACCAAGATAGATGCGACAAAGATGTTCTTTGAAATACTGGTCTTGGCAACAAAAGACGCAGTCAAAGTCAAGCAAGACGAAGGATTCGGGCAGATTGAGATCCAGCAGAAGAAGGCACTGTGGGGTGCTTGGGCCGAAGAGAAGGATGAACAACAAGTGGCTGAAGAGGAAGAGCAACAACGCGAGGCGGAAAGGGAAGCCGGCCGAACAAGGAATGTCGTTGTGGGGACCGGTAGAACTGCCTGAAATCTACTCTCGACTGATCTTGGGATGGACTGGAGTTAGAGGCGTTCTTCTGTTTTGGGCGGGATATTATCGTTTATGCTTGTTATTATCACCTCGAGGAAGGAGGGAAGGATTGGGGAGATTCCGACTGCTATATAATACCCCGTATATCCTGTTAATTGGCGATTATACGAGCGAATTCCGTGACATGCGTAGCAAGGGAGAGCGCATTTGGTAAAAAATGTACACTAGGCAGCGGTTTTGGTTGGTTTCTTTTGGTTTCCTTGGTGGAAGTGATTTGATTTTGTTGCATTCGATGGTTTCTCGTTCGATACGCTTTGCTTTCGCTGTACTTGTTGCAGCTGCTGGTTGCTCGTTTCAGTGTACCAAGTAGTACTCATAACTTCAGACGTGAGCTTTGATCAAGGAGCGGCATGTGATTCAGTACTGTGGTGGGGACCATGATTCGCACAAAATTTATGATGCAGGGCTCGCGCTTAGCTACGGGGTGGCCAGGCGGAGAATTGCTTGCAAGGTGTGACTTTGGCGTGTCTTTGCATTGGGTTTCAAGTCTTAGTGGTCTCTTTTCCTCACCCTCGCAGATTCTCGTCGATTCGAATCGACAATCTGCTTGACCGCTGGCGTGGTTCTGCCACTACTACGTTGATTCCCCCGGCAGTTTGCTACCCCTCCCCGCCCCTCATCAACCGCCGCCTCCTTGCGCCAGTTTCTGTAATATCACACGACAGCCATCTCCGCCGATTTGGCATCGTCGGATTTCCGCTTCCGTTACCTATCTACCTTTTGGGGTAGCAATTTTTCCACGCTGTCGCTCGTTAAGCGTGCCTCAACCCCTCTTCTCCGACCAAGCAAAATTTGTTCCCTTGTCACAACGTACGAGAGTCGACTCGCTCATCGCTCCCACCATTGCCCCAGCATTTTACAACCAAACCCCACGAGGGGTACAGTGTCGTCCTCGGTCATGAACGGTGTATTCCAGGCCCGGCTGGAGGAGTCCGTACCGAGTAGTGGAGAGATCAGTCCAAATCTCGAACTTCGAAACGGATGTCAGAGCAATTCCGACACTTCGCCGCCTCCATCTACAGCTACCCCACCCTACCGACGAACAGTACAAACAACTATAGAAGCCGTCGATTCCAACTCCATCTCCTTCAGACCTCCGTCCAACACCCAACCTGGAGTCCATCCTTACGAGAATCCCATACTCACTGTTTCGTCAGAAGAGACACGATTAGCCCTCGAATCCGCCGCAGAACTACTACTAGACGGACACTGCGTGGCATTTCCGACCGAAACCGTTTACGGCTTGGGTGCGGACGCAACGTGTACGGCCGCAGTACGGTCGATCTATGCAGCAAAGTCTCGGCCGGCAGACAACCCGCTCATTGTCCACATTTCGTCTTTGAAACAACTCCGCACACTCCTGCCGAGACCTTTCTCTGCCGCACGGTTACCAACGCTTGCTTCGGCACCTGAAGAAGACCTGGTCGAGGAGGAAACTATACCAAAAGTCTATCTACCGCTGATTGAGAAATTCTGGCCAGGCCCGCTTACCATATTACTCCCGTTACCGACCCCGAGTCCGCTGAGTCCAAATGTCACCTCTATCCAGACAACGTTTGCCGCGCGCATGCCCGGCCATCCTATCGCGCTTGCCCTCTCGGCAATCTCCGGTCTGCCGTTGGCCGCCCCATCCGCTAATGCTAGTGGAAAGCCATCCCCAACAAAAGCAAAACACGTGTACACTGATCTGCACGGGAAGGTCCCATTGATCATCGACGGCGGTTCAGCAAATGTGGGGCTGGAATCAACGGTTGTCGACGGTCTACACTACCCACCAGCTGTGCTACGGCCCGGTGGGATTAGTGCCGAAGAGATCAGGGCTTGTGGGGGTGTGTGGAAGGACGTGATTGTGGCTAAGCGGGACGCAGAAGAAGGAGAAATACCTCGAGCCCCGGGAATGAAGTACAAGCACTACTCACCGCGTGCTGGCGTAGTCCTTTACGACGTTGGAGCCAACCCACCCTCAGGACGTGACCTCATGCTCTCAGCGAAGTACTTGTGGAGAGTGGGAATTGTGCGCACGAGAACTTGGAAGAAGGGGTTTGCCGAAGAGGAGCTCAGGAAATGCATGCAATCTGGCGATGGGGATCAGAAGCAGATTGAGATCTTTGAGGAGAGTCTAGGGAGCGATGGGAAAGATATTGGACGCAGACTTTTTGCGGTGCTCAGAGACCTTGATGAGAAGGGCGTCGATGTTATACATGTTGAGGGCATCGACGAGACAGACGAAGGGTTAGCAGTTATGAATCGGCTGGGGAAGGCTGCGAGTGTGGTTGTGAGGAAGGTTACATGACATATGGGACCCAGACAATGATGCAATTATGCCCCATATGGATTATCTCTGATGGTAACTCGGTGTCTTAATGTTATTTCTTTTTTCGTTTGATGTTCCTGGGATGTGGGATGACTTCTTTAGAGAAAAATTGGGGGTTTGGGTTTGCGGTTAGATGTCTATTTTTGTTCCTTTTACCAGCCATCTTCTCTGTCCTGCCTCTACCTGATCTTTGCTTTCTTTATTATTAGGAGTTTGTGTGGTTTTGCATTTGATGGTGATATAGAGGGTGATGGGGATGAAGGTGATGGCGGTGGGTGGCGGGCGCAATACAACAATCCAATGATGAACTACTGGTACTCTCTGCCTCTGCCCTATCTGAAGCCCACCAGTATGTCCTGGTATTCAGTCTAGAACCGTCGAGCAAGTTGATACACAGCTGCTGAAGCAGTCGCAAGCTGGGTCCACCAACGACTTTCGAAATTCGAGTGATCCACCATGTAATTTTAGCGCCTCCTCCACGTGCCGTCGTTAACGCGACATCCTTTAAGCTGCCCATCCATCGTACTTTACAGCTCCGGCCAGCACCAAAATGTCGGACGTTTCTTCCGCGCTATCTTCGCCACCACCGACCGACAGCATTGATGCTTTCAACACGCAAACGCTCGCCACGCTGGATGATTCCCAGCGTATCACCACCGTTAGCACTAAAACCACGACCAGGAGGAGGAAAGCGGTAGTCTACAAGGAAGAGGAAGAGGAAGAGGAGGCGGAGGAAGAAGAAGATGAGGTCATCGTTAGCACGACAAAGACAAAAGTGCGGAAACGCAAACAAGCACCCGTCGACTCCGACTTCGAAGGCGCGGCCGACGAAGAAAAAACCGTAGTTGCAGCTGCTACAATATCTAAAAAACGCAAAACCACCTCCACCTCCACCAAGAAACAACCGAAGCTCCCCGCAATGGCCACCGCCGCCGTCGCGCGCACTCTCGCCTCAAAAATGCTCATCGGCGCACACGTGAGCATGGCCAAAGGTGTCCAAAACTCTATCACGAACGCAGCACAGATCGGCGCCAACTCGCTGGCGCTCTTCCTCAAGAACCAGCGACGATGGACCTCCTCTCCTCTCTCCGCCTCCGACACCGCCGCCTTCCGCCGCCTCTGCACCGAGCACGCCTACAACCCCCGCACGCAGATCCTCCCGCACGGAAGCTACCTCATCAACCTCGCCACACCCTCCGCCGAAAAACAGACGCAAGCCTACGACTGCTTCGTCGACGACCTGCGCCGGTGCGAGTCCCTCGGAATCGGACTGTACAACTTCCACCCTGGATCGACGCTCGGTGAGCCACGCGCGGAGGCGCTGGCGCGGATTTCTGCAGCGCTGAATAGGGCGCATAAGGTGACTTCGTTCGTCAAGACTGTGGTCGAGAACATGGTTGGCAGCGGGAACGTGGTTGGGTCGAGTTTTGAGGACCTGCGCGACATCATCGCCGGGGTCGAGGAAAAGTCGCGCGTCGGCGTGTGTCTGGATACCTGCCATCTCTTCGCCGCAGGCCACGATATCCGCACCGAAGCGTCTTATGCCCAGGTGATGCAGGACTTTGACGAGATTGTTGGCCGGGAATATCTCTGCGCCATACATCTTAACGATTCCAAGGGCCCGCTTGCGTCCAAGAAGGATTTGCACCAGAATATTGGATTGGGATACTTGGGCCTCGAGGCGTTTAGGGTCATTATGAATGATGCGAGCCTGGAGGGGTTGCCAATGATTTTGGAGACGCCGACGGGAGAGGACCCGGGGGTGTGGGCGAGGGAGATTAAGCTTTTGGAGGGATTAGTGGGGTTGAAGGGGGGTGAGGAGAGGTTTTTGAAGATGGCGGAGGAGCTGCAGGAAAAGGGGAGGGAGGAGAGGGATCGGGTGAGCGGAGTGGTGGAAAGGGTTAAGAAGGCGAAGGAGGCGAAGGGGAAGAAGACGCCGGGGAAGAGAGGGAAGAAGACACCGGGGAAGAGAGGTAAGAAGAAGGTAGAGACAGAGAGCGAGGACGAGGGGGAAGAGAGTGAGGGCGGGTGTAGCCATTGATGACGGTTTGGAGGCATATAATCTTTGTACATACATGTGGATTTTTGATAGGGCATTAACTATTGGGGTTCATCCAAGCGGCCAGCGGAAGTGGCGTTGTGGTAGTTAATGATACCCTCTTACAGCGCTTTCGGAGTTGACATTCGACCCATCACTCGCAAATGTTCCCCGGATCAAAACAGTAAGATCCTCGATAGCTATGACCATCTGCCCTCCCATCTATTTTCGTTTATCGTCACCCCAGGTCCTCCACCAAACAATTCCCAACTCTACCCACCTTCACTTCAAAATCAACTCCAAATCCCCCCCCCTAAACACCACCACAAAACGGCATTGCCTCCGCCGCATCCCTCATCCTCTCCGCCTCCCGCCTCAGCTCCTTCCGCCTCCTCCCCGCCTCCATCTTCCGGTATACCACCACCAACACTATCGCCACCACCACAATAACCATCAACGCGACCATTACGAACGGCAGTAAACCTTCTTGCGCGTAACCCATGTGCGGAGTACGGATTAAGAGAGCCATGGCGTCCTTTCGAGATTATTGGAAGAAAGTGGGGAGGCGTTGCCACTGCTGGCTGTGGTTTATTATGCTTTGTTTGTTGTTTGAGTTTTGATTGAGGTTGGGACCGGTTGAATTCAATTTAACTGGGGTAAGATTCCGTCTGAACAACCGGACCCCCCCCTGCTCGTTGTCGCCCAACTGATTCTGCTACCTAGACCGCGGCTATGTTACATGGGTCTTTCTTTCCAGCATCTGTACGAGTAGGTAACTAAAAGAGGTACCGAGGAATATTTCCATAAAAATCCCACACATTATTTGTTCGGCTTCCTATTCTCATCTCTCGCGGGTCTATTTACCCCGTTTGTTCGTTGAACCGGAACAGTCAACCCTAACCCGCCCATTAGACGTCGGTTCCCAATTCTTAAAGGCAGAAAACCCGGTATAGGCTGATCACCGTCTAGCACGCGTGGAAACAGGTCACCAGGTTATGGTGGAACTGGTAGATCCAAGAGTTGATACACATCGACCTTGAAGTCGTACGATGGAGGAAACCAAACTACTAACCTATATAACAGAATAGATATAGTTCTGAATGGAGCTTTATGGAATTCTAGTTCGACCAAACGGGAAGAGGAGCATCTCTCCATCGAATAGCTCTGAGGTTATGGCCGCCATAGGTGTTTAGGCGCCCGCCTATCAAAACCCCATCCAACCTCGAGGATTGTTTTGACCACGCCTAATTTTCATGTCATAAAAGGAACTTCCCGTACCAATCAACATCCAGTAAACAAGACTCGCATTCTTGATCCACACGCAGCAGTACCAGCGATCGCTCCAATCGCAGAAAGGCCGCAGAAAACTCCAGAACCAGAACTCAAAGCCAACTCTAACCGACCTTACTCATCTCCTTCGCGATGTCCTCACTAATGTCCTTCCACTCGCCAGCAGCAATTCCCGATTCCTCCTGCTCCCCACCACCACCTTTCGATAGGCCATCCACAGTCGTGGTATCGAACCGATGACCAGTCCATCCCCACAATGCGGCTTCCTGTAGATCGTAGCGAAACCCGGGGGGACGCGACAAAACGATTATCCAAATCCGATTCGGGCCATTGATATGCCGGGGTTACCCAGTTCCAGATGTAGTCGGTGGGATAGAAGCTCCTTGCTGTTGGGAAGTCAAAAGCTTCCGCTCTTTCGGGCTCTTCAATGTTGAGTATTTGATATGGTAAAATTCGGTAGGCCTATTTGTGGTAATATCTATTGGCAAACTCTGTGGTCAGTTCATGGAGGGGTCCCAGGAATCTCTCTCCAGTATCACCGGGAATCCCTCGCTGATGCAGATGATTGCTGCCCGGCCCCAGCAAGCGAAGTATCCACAATCACCCCGACTCTTGATCAAAAAATGTTGTGATATGGCGTTTACCTAACTCGCCACATGTAGTGAGAAGTCAATCCGGGGCAAAATGCGTCATGTAGTCTTGGAGGTCATATCGTGCAGCTCAGATGAGGTTTTCGAAAGCGGAGGAGGGCTTGGGGCTGAGAAACACAGCGGAAAGCGTCTAGAGGATTACGTTGCAACGGGAAGGGCCGTCGGTAGTGGAAGAGCCGGAATAGCAAGAGTTGCGTTGGATGGTCGGGTTCCATCACTTTGGTGAAGTTTTTATCACCCAACTTTTCTCAGATGTGAAAATTTGCCGTTGTTGTGTAGCAACTAGGTGTCTTACTACGGCCCGCCAGATTAGCAACCAGCCGTACGCAGCAACAAGTCCGAGCCGAAGTGAAACAAGTGACGACGTCCATATTAGGAACTAGAATGAAGAAGTACTGAATAGACGCAATAGAAATGAGTAATGGGGGAGATAACTTGATGGAAACGGTGGTGGTGGGGGAAAGTTAAGAGGGAGGGGAGGCAGAGCGGCACTACCTACTTACCTAGGTAATGTGTCGACAACTAGAGGTCCGAAGCAAAGTACCGGTAGTCTTGATCAGACTGTCACTTCGCAGCAGGGGAAAAAAGCGTCTGATCGAGACTAGAAGTAGAGTTAGACGCATTGCTCACAGCCAGACCACATTCCCTCAGCAGACACAGTAAGTACCAGCTCGTATGACGGGCGTAAGATATAATTCATAAACCATCCCAGCCAGCCAGCCAGCCAGCCCTCATTTTCATCCAAAAACGCCAATATATACAACCTCCATCTATTCCCCAAATCAAACCCAAACCCTTTACTTAAACGCCCAAGCAACCTGTATAATCCCCACCGCCTGCCCATCGTTCTTTGCCAGGTACTCAAACGGTGCCACGGCAAGATCGAGATGGTTCTCATCGCACCCCATACACTTATCCGCCACGGTCACGTACACCACCCTCCCCCGCCCCGAGCCGCTGCGCGCATACACCTTCACTCTTTTCCCGCACGGATTCTTCCCCGCGAAATGGACCGGTGATAAGGCGACGATGTAGTCGCCATCGCTGTGTGCTTTCCCGCATGCGCCTACGGCTCCGGCTTGGTTGTAGAAACTTGCTTTTCCGTTTGTGCCGCGGCGGACGAGTTGGGATGGTAATGCGGAGATTGTGGATAGGAAGGAGAGGAGCAAGAGTAGGAGGAGCAGTGGGGTCTGGCGGAACATGGCTACCGAGTGACGCTTCGTGATAAGAATCCGGGGAGTGTAAAGAGTGTGTGGGATTCGAGCCGACTGGTGAGGATTCTTCTAAGTTGGGGGGAATGGATGGGCCATTTATACGAAGGCTATCCATTGAATGACGGCATCATGATTCACGACCGAGTCGCTCCGGAAATTAGCCCAGTTTGTCAAGTACAAGTCAAGATGTGTTCCTGAGTTCCAGCCTCTAGGGCTGAGTCCCCGCCTCGGAAATAATATTGGTTGGCAGATGGGTACCTGCAGATGATACGATACACGGGACCAATCAACATAATGTTTAAGCTTAAAATATTCCCGTAATGCAAACCCCCGTGAAAATTTCCCTATTAAGTGGTTGATTTGGTGGTACAGAAAACCAACAGTGGCAAAATCTACCTACGTCGGTACGAGGAGCCATCATGTTTTTACGTTCGAAACCTGGTCTATGGATCTGATTGAATGACCAAGATTCGGCGGGGGTGGCTGGCCTAGCTGTTCGGGATAATGTTTCAGAAACCAGCCATGTCTGAGGTACTTAAGAATGCAGAACTGACAGCAAGAGTGTCACTGTCTCTGTCTGTCTCTAACGCGCAATGGGTCTTGCAGGAATTGCGTGATGGCCTGAACTGAAAACACCCATAATACCAAGGCTTCCAGGTAAATTTAGGCTCCGAAGCTGTCGGTGTTGTGGTAGCGAGCTGCATGATACAGCATCCCCGATATCAGGTACATTTTGGGCTGGCCACCAGTATTTCATGCTTTCGGGGAGACATTTCAAAGGCCCCCTGCATCCTGCTATATGTGGTACCACATTAGGTACTGCCAAGGGCGTGGTAGATGATGATCAGTAGGTTGTGATCGCAGAGCAGCGATCGGTTTGCTCTAAGAGGTCGACCGGAGGCGAAGATACGAGCGAGGACATCACGAAACGGTGTCTCCAGGCGAGTTTCCCCGTTGTCTCGAACTGGGCGTTTACCAATGGTTGCTGTGAGGCTGTCGGGGAGAAAGACAATCCAATACAGTGTTGACGTGCGAACTCCATGGCGGAGTCACTGCGCCACACAGTTGCCCTACTGTTGATCATTTCACCCGAAACAGGAGGACTATCGCTAAATCGCTAATAGACGCCCCGCCAATGAGCCGGCGACTTCCACACGGTCTGTGCCACCCATGTTATCCGCCGTGCGCAGCCATTACTTTCCATCTTACCCACCATCATCAACCAGCTGCTTCACAATACTCTAACATCCACCACGCGGCTCCAATCATAAAGGAGGCCATCTCAGGGCTGGAAGAAAGTAGTGTGAGTGAAAACGCAGCAACGTGATTTCCAGCTGAACAAACCCACCACGGGATTGGCCCTCGATGCGAAGTATCACCGCAGCCAACAAACGAGATGGTTCGACACCGGGGAGGAAGGAATACACGGGTTGCCCAGACGGCTAAGCGATGGAGATGTTGTTGGCGGCCCTCATGGCCAGGCGGCGGAAGGCTCGGAAGGCTGGGAGGCAGCAGACGGCGGAGACTGCAGTCGGGCCAAGTCCCCCAAACCGAGGGTGCGGGACAAGGTAGGACGGCCACAGGCGGCCGGACGCAATGCGCAATGTGATTACAAACAAAAAATCCGCATTTTGGATGTGTGTGTGCCTTGCGTATTGGACGTGTGTTACCCTGGGTATCTATGCAGCTCTGTCGTGATGCCTTGTGAAGATATTTATTGGGCGGGGATCAAACATTCCCAATATCCCAACGGCATCTACTTTATCCCCGCGAAGCTCTCCAAGGAAATGGTAAGTATATGCTATGGACGGGAATCTCATCCATCCGTGGCCTCTGCCCATCCCATTTTCCGTGATTAGAACCCACATGCAAGAAAACCGTGGGCAAAATTTGGCACCAGCGCTTCCCTTCTTTCCTTTTGTTTTCCAGCTATCCGCCGTTGCTGCTTGCCAGTTCATCACTCCAGATGCAGCTTACTTAGTCTTCGATCTTGCTTTGCTTGCATCCGCGATCGATCCGGGGCTGCCTGGCTGCATGGAAACCTCCAGAAGCCATACATTGTAATTTTCTCCTCCCCTCCGCAGTTAGATACGATGCGCTGTCAATATTGCATCGCATCAGCCCAGATGCTGCCCTGTGCTTTTTTCGAACCAACGACCGTGCGGCTGCCTGGCTTTGCTCGAGGCGTTTGGATTATAATTTTTTCTTGTCTGCCATGTGTTGGAGGGGTACAGTATGTGCTCGTAACTGGGGGAGGAAGGAGGGGGTTGGTGGGGTATAAAGGTCTCGCAAATATCACCAGCTCCCGTCGATATTATAGTCAAGGTCTCAGCTCGCATCATTATCCCCTCGCACCCGACCGACTCCGCTTCACACTATGGCCACGCACATCAACCGGCGCTCAGTAACGGGGAAGCCCTCGTCCCCTGTTCCCCCACCGGCGCCGCCCCCATCGCCTACAGGGCTGTAGTAGTCACTCGGGTGCGTATGTCCCGATCGGTTGTTCTTAGAACCCCATGCTGACGTTCGCCAGTCTGCAGTGACGGCTGGTCGCAGCTCGTATTTACATTGTCATGGATAGGATATGTACTATGACGACGGGCTGCGTGAGGTTGCCTGTACGGGAGCTTTGGTACTGTCTTACCTCTAGCTCTTATCGTCAAGTGCGCGGGCTAATCTGCTTTTGTAGAGTTAGTTCGGCAGATGGGCCAGGATAAGATTTGAAGAATTCATGGCGTTTCTTGATCACGGTGTTGGAGAAACTTAGGCCGGCGAAGGAGGCATACGAGATGGCTCTGCTATGGCGCCTAGTAATGAAGGACAGGAAGGAAGACAACCCGAGGGATTCTCGCGTTAGTTGATCAACGGAGGGAAGATATTTCAACCTACTTTTTTTTTTGGGGGGGGGGGCACATAGCTCATCGAGTATTCACAATCCTAATAAATCAAACAAAAAGAAATAGAATCTAGTATCAAACATCGTATCTCATGACTTCTGCAATACGGTACTATCATATCCCTCCAGCCAACATTTAAACAACACCCGTGATTCTTCTCACCGTCCTCCTTGCCCCATCTCCATGCACCCTAACCTTCCCGTCCGCCTCTGCCGCCCTCAGCGCCTCCGCAAACTCCGCATTCTCAACATTGACATTACTCTGATCCTTGATCTTATTGAACAACTCCGCATATCTGATACTTCCACCGCTGCCCATAGCTTCATCCAGCAACTTGACAATTGCGTTCTTGAGATCTTGCTTACGCCTCCTCTCGCTGCCGGAAATGCCTGCAAGGAGATCCATATCAATCCGTCCAGTAACAGGATCAGTAGCAGACTCCTTGATAGCGGAGCGGATGAGACGGACTGCTTCCTTGACGTCGTCGACTGTCACATCCTCCGACAACCTCATCTTTGCGTGGGCTTCGGCAAGACGAATCATACTCTCCAGCTGCCTGGTGGTAGCAGTGATGCGGCGTTCAGCGGCTCTAACATCCTCGCCCAGTTTGCGAAGGGCGACATAGGCGGAGACAAGCTCCTCGCCAGCTTCAGCAGTGAGTTTAGGGTGAATGTTCTGGCGTGCATATGAGATGTATGCGGTGAGGGTTTCCACCGGAATGATTTCGCGGTCAGTAGCGTGGTCGGGTCTGTCTTCCAGATACATGCCAACCAGATGGCGGGCAAGTTTCCGGTCCACGGCCTCATCGACGCGGTCGAGAACGAGGTACACTAGGTCGAAACGGGAGAGAAGGGTAGGTGGGAGATCAATATTCTGCGGAACAGGGAGGTTGGGGTTGTATTTCGAGCCGATAGGATTCGCAGAGGCCAGGATAGATGTACGAGCGTTAAGCGTTGTGATGATTCCTGCCTTCGCGATCGACACGGTTTGCTGTTCCATCACCTCGTGCAAGACGGAGCGAGTCGATTCACTCATTTTGTCGAATTCGTCGATACAGCAGACACCACCGTCAGAGAGGACAAGGGCACCAGATTCGAGAACTAGCTGGCGTGTTTCCGGGTCACGGGTAACATAGGCAGTCAACCCGACTGCGGAGGAACCCTTACCGGACGTGTAGATGCCTCGAGGTGCAATCTTGTGGACATACTGTAAGAGCTGAGATTTGGATGTGGATGGGTCACCACAGAGAAGGATGTTGATATCACCTCTGTATCGCGGTGCACCACCTTTTTCAAAAGTCTTGTTTGTACCGCCGAAGAGCTGGAGGAGAATACCCTTCTTAACGTCGTCAAGCTCGTAGATACTTGGTGCTAGAGAACGCGACAGAAGTTCGTAGATGTCGTAACGACCACCGAGCTCCTTTATCTTGGTGACTTCGTCGTCGGTGAGCTTGCGGACTTCATCGACATCTGCCATGACTGCGTTTGCAACTTCGGCCTCCAGCGTGGAGGTATCCTGCCCTAGGCGGCGTTTGTCGGTCTTCTGAATATGCAGCACATCAACGTACGTCTTGAAAAGAGACTTAATTGTACGCTGACGAGGATTGATCCGAACGGGCACAGATCTAAAGATTCCCGTGACTTCAATACGATCTCCGGCCCTTGGAACATCACAGAGCTCATCGTAGCAGCAGAGAGAGACGGCGTGGGGTGTCTGTCCGTCAGGGACATTGTCGGGAGTCTCTTGGAGCTTGATCACTTGCTTGTCCTGGAATTCGGAGCGATTGTGCACTATCTGCATGGAATTGGCGGTTTTGCACACCGGGCGAGGACATTCAGTAGGTTCAGCGATTTTCCCACGGTCAAGCTCAACGGTCACGGTATGACCGCAAACATGGCAACGGAAGAATGCTGCATAAATGATGTCAGAACAACATATCGTGGAGAAACTTAGTGCTTATTTCACCTTTGGACATGTCTGGAATGATTGACGAAACACGAATGACGAGTCCCTTGATACAGATGATTTTGTCGATATCTTCACAGCCTCATAAGTAGTGTTCCTTTCCTAAAACATAGAGATCGTACCAGCAGGATCGAGGTCTCGCATGTTAATGCTCTTGTCGCAATTGAACGGTCTTGCTTTGTAGCCTTTGGCCAAACATTTGTCGTACTCTTCAGGGTTGTTGGTCAAGTACTCCAACATCTCCTCTTTGAGACAATTATCCATAATTGGAATGATTTCCTGAGGATATGCATGCAACTGGTGGTAAAACTTCTTGGTGGGCGGGAAAGCCTTTAGATTTTGCATATCCAGGTTCAGTGTCGTGGTCCCCAATTCATGCATTTGCTTCATCATATCCTGGTACACCAATTCTTCACCCTGTCCAGGAGCTATAAATTCATTCTCTTGGCGCATGCGGTACTTGCGCTTGAATTCGTGAAGGAACTTGCGGAAATTCTGGGTGCATTCTTCGACAGAAACGTTGGTACCCCAAATCAATCGTTTAGGCCCATCGTGAGCTTCAGAAGTAGGTCCGGCGCTATAGGTTGGAGCATCAGAGAGTAGACCAGCCGCATCGCTTCCGGCATTGCCGACCGGTACGCCCGACTCGTCCACATAGAGGAGGCGGCGATGACTAGGTGTAGACCTCAGGTCGGAAAACTGGAGGTCGCCTCGCCGCGAACGCACCGGAGTGCCTGCTATTGCAGTTCCACGACTGCATCAAACTCTTAGCAAAGATAACGGCAGGTTCCGTCGCGTTGTATGAACACACCTTGAACGCAGGGCACTTGCACTAGAGCCCGGCAATCCAGATGACCTAGGTGTCCGTGCATCCCTAGGAGGGGATGAAGATCCATATCTTAATGGCGAAGAGTCTGTAGATTATGTTAGAAGCTATTTTCCCCCAACACGAGACAGTAAACATACCTCTGAAGGCATCTGAATTGAACGCCAATGGGGTTGATACTGGGCCGGCGGGCGAGCTCTGGCGACCCCTATCTGACGATGGAACAGGCGATGATGTGAGGCCTTCAGGAAATAGAGGAGAGGTTCCTCGAACCGACGACTGCGAAGGGGGTACAAGTGGAGTGCTTGCAGGATTATTTCTCGCAGAAGCGCGGGGAGTGGATTGTTGTGCGGAAGATTGGCGTGTAGTGCGCCGTTTTGCGGGTGAAGACATGACGAACTTCGAAGGAATTGGAATAGAAAAATTGGAATTGGGTCTATCTGTCTATTTTGTAAGGCGGTGGTGGTGATGGTAGTGATGGAGATGGTGACGGTTATGGGGTAAAGGGGAGAAACAAATAATCGCGTCGGGTCGCGGGGCCAAGCCACACCCACTCGCGTTAAGTGAAACACGTGAGAACTCGAGTGAGAACTCGTGGGCAATTGAAGAGCCGCACTCTAAATTTTCTCGATTCACTCTGGAATTCTTTTGGGCCCTCCACCGCACCACCGTCATCACCGCCTTTTCCGACTTTCAACCATCTCAATGGCCCGCAAATCCAAAGCTAAGAAGAATCAAACAGCAGCGACTGACAACGTCCTCGCCGCTGCCGACATTCAACCATTAAACCCTAGGGACGATCCCCCACTTCCCAAAGACCGAGAGGAAGAAGAGCTTGAAAAGCTCGTTTTCGGTGACTTAGATGGCTTCAAAGCTGGTTTGCGAGCGTATGAGGAGGAAACAGAGCCAGAGGATGAGGCTGAGGATCTAGGAGTTCACGGAGGCCATGATGCTGCGAAGGGAAGAGATATGGCAGCGTTACTGGATGATGAAGTGGGTCGCAATGTTTCCCCTGGTCATCCCGACGGTGGCTAATGCACATCATAGCTATTCTTCATAGATGCGGGACCTGATGAAGCTCTTGTGCGCCGCGACGATGACGTAGAGATGACAGTAGCAGTAACTGCTGACGACGAAGAAGCACCAGCATGGGAAGACAGCGACGATGAGAAGATGATGATCTCCCTTGCCTCTCATGGGCGGATGCGAAAACTCCGCGATACGGAGGCAGATGACTTCGTTACAGGAAAAGAATATGCCCGTCGTCTCCGGAGACAATTTGAGCGCATCTACCCAGTACCCAACTGGGCGCTCCCGGAAAAGCCTTCCTCTAAGCGTCGCCGTCTTTCCGCATCTTCCAACTCCTCGGCCGATTCAGAAATGGAAATCGATGATGATAATAACACTCCCACCCTTTCAGCGGCACCGCTATCAGCTCTGCTTGCCTCCTCCTCCCCCCTCACATTGTCAGGGTCCTCACAAAAAACTCTCAGGCTCAGACCAGAAGTGATAGACATCGCCCGGCTTACAGATGCCAACGCCGCTGCAACTTCCAAATCCGCAATCCAATGCCTCTCCTTCCATCCCACCCACCCACTTCTCCTCACCTCAGGCCTTGACTCGACCCTCCGCCTCTACCATATCGACGGAAAAACCAACCCCATAGCTACATCTCTCCACATCCGTGGCTCTGCTCTACAGACGTCATTAATCCACTCCTCGGGCGCACAAATCGTTGCGGCTGGCCGTCGAAGATACTATCATGTTTGGAATCTTGAGTCAGGAGCTGTAGAGCGTGTTACCAGAGTTTACGGACACGAGAAGGTGCAGCGCAGTATGGAGCGCTTCGATCTTTCTCCAGACGGAAAGCACATCTCATTCATCGGCTCCAAGGGCACAGTTCAGATCCTTGACGCAACCACAAACCAATGGGTAGCAACGGCAAATGTGGAAGCACGGGTAGCCGATATCTCGTGGCATCCTGACGGAGAAACCCTGAGCATTGTCAATACTGTTGGTGAAGTCTACGAATACTTTCTTCCAAGCAAATCATTCAACTCGATTTGGCGCGACGAAGGTGCCGTCTCTATCTCCTGCATCTCCAACTCTCCTGTCCGTGGTGCTCGCTTTGTTGCTGTCGGCAGCGCCTCGGGAATAGTGAACATCTATGATCGGCGCGTGTCCTTCGGTGGGAAGGGCCCCGGTGCTCTAGGGAACCCGACAGACCCGAAGCCGGTGAAGACAGTGGAAAGTATTGTTACTAAAATTACCTCATTGGAATTCTCGAGGGATGGGCAAGTTCTTTGTATTGCCAGCAAGATTAAGAAGGATGCGCTCAGACTGGTCCACTTACCGAGTTGCACTATTTACAAAAATTGGCCGACGTCTTCAACGCCGCTCGGGAAGGTGACAGCAGTGAAGTGGGGTGGAAACGGCGGGGGAATAATGTTGGCCGTAGGGAATGAGGCAGGGAAGGTGAGGTTATTCGAAGTTAGGGCATAAGAGGGAAATGTAGATAATGTGTACTTGTAGATACTTTGAAGAATTGTGCGGATCAATATGATGATCGACCTCTCGTGCGTCGCGACTTTGTCGCGTCTTCCGCTATCCTCACATCCCTGACTCTAACCACCGCCCAGCGATACAGGCCCAATTCACAACGCTGCCTAACAAATCCGGCAGAAAATTGCGCGCAATACCATCCTTCTATCTAGAAAGCAACGTCCAACATTACCAAATGTCCTCACCTTCACCCCCACCTTCGCCCCACCCAATCTACAACACAACCTACACCTTACACGCGCTCCCGCCGCTCTTCTCATTCCCCGCGCTCACCCCGTCCGCATTAAAACCCCACGCAAAACGGCTCCTTCAACTCTTCCGCGGCGAGAACCTCCGAGGTATTGCACTTCCGCCTACGGAATCCGAGCAAGCACAGCTGTCGCGGGCGGGGCGGCTACTATCCTGCATCTGGACTCCACTATCTTCCTTTGCGGACGAAGAGAACGACAGTTTGATTGGAACAAAGATTGATGTCAAGTACGAAAATGTATCCTACACAGCGCTGCTGGTGAGTGACGGACGGGAGGCAACGAAGGAGGAGTTCACGCGGCTACCCCTCTTGCTTTCCCGTCTCCCTTCACCACTGCGCTCACAGCTCCTGGATTATTTGGCTACAAATTTTGATACACTACCACTACCACTTGGGCTCCCGGAGACCTTGCTGCGGCGGTGTTTAGACGAGTATATTGCTGCGTCGCAGGGAGGTGGGGGAAACGATGTGGTGCTTACGTTTGCTGGGAAGGGAGAGGGTTTGAAGCGGGTTACGGTTACTATTACAGCGGAGGATGTCGAGAAGTTTTGGCGGCGGGGGGAGGCAGGTGGGGAGAAGAGCGGAGAGGGGTTCTTGAGGACGCTAGGAGGACATTTGGAGAATGCGATGGGACTTCGAATAGAGGAAGTGGTACTGGTGAAGATTGCGACGGGTGGGTTCGTGCTTGCGGTAGAGGGGAAAGCGAAGTTTTTTGAGACCGGAGGGAGCGCAGTTGTGGGGAAGGTTTTACAGGAGGCGGGAAGAGGGGGTAGTTGAAGGGAGTGGACCACCGAGTGCGTTCGCACTCGAGGATGTTTCAGCCAGGTTTGGATCAACTGCCAGATGATAGATGGTTCTTCCAGCCCCATGCATACCCAAAATGCCACCAATGCGGGCATACATGTGTCTATATCAATCAGCCCATTCATCAGAGTTAATGGTGCTAATTCCTATACCGATGTCAAATTGATGCAATCATTGCCCTCCTGTTGTTCTCACATCAAGGATAGGGCTTGTGACATTGTATGGCCATAAAACGTGCCTAAGAGAAGAGCTGAGAAATCCGCATATCAAAAAGACGAACAAAACCAACAGGGTTGAAGTCAGAGAAAGTAAAGATAATCAAAACGCCTTGAACCGTTCCGAAACCGAGTTATCGTAACGAACCCTCTCAATCCTGGCGCACGATCCTATGAACCCGTTCCACAGTAATATCACCTGTTTCGCCAAAAGAGCCCACTGAATTGAAGTTGCTGAACCAGTTTCGAGGAAAACCACCAGAGGAACTGATAAACAGAAAAGAAAGTAAACGACTCGCAATTCGCGAATCGAGGTAACCAGAGTCGCAAACGAACCCGGGAGGGGATAGATGTTAATCTATTCCGTGCTGCTTTTTCAGCTTTTCTAGGTTCTCCTGGCGCTTCTGCAGGTCTCCTTCTGCACGGACCATCTTCTCAGGCTGGTGGTATAATACTACACAGTTACGCCAAACACGGATCATCAGTTTTGCGAGTCTCTAGAATAGAGAGAGACTAACCAACGAGGTAGCGGTTCTGGAAGTTGAAACCGTTGAGCTTGTCGCAAGCAGTTTTCGCATCCATCACGTCCTCATAGACAACAAACGCGGTGCCCTTGGTGTTGTTGGCGATGCCTTGGCGGATTTGACTACGCGTTCCTTCGTGTCAGTTTCACCGTAGTTCGATTGCGTTCATCCAGATAAGGTTCTATTGAGTATCGCAAGTAGAGAGGGACTACGCACCGAATGGGACCGAACTTGCCGAAGAGATCAAAGAGTTCTTCTGAAGAGACGTTGTAGCTGTGTGTTTTCGTAGTCAGTCTGGTGCTCAAGCATCTCCGATTATGCTGGGCGATAGCCCGCCACGTAACAGTTAGGGGGAGGATATGCTAAGGCAAACATATCACGCTAGGCGGCCGGATGGCCTCAAAAAAGGCCGAGAGCGCTGAGAGAGAGCGAACTGACCTCAGATTCTTGACAAACAGAGCTCTCTGGACTTCGGGCGCGAGTTTGCCCCTGTTCATATCTCGGTGATGAGACTGAGATGAAGCTGAACTGAAATTGGATTTTATTGGTGGAGATGCGTTGGGGGAGGTTTGGAAGGCAAGATGACCCTAAGGTGTTGTTGGCTAAGGGAGGAAGGTAGGAGCAAGAGGTGAGATGGAAGTTATCGGGTACCTATTCCGTACCGTATCGCAGATTAGATCAGGTCACGAGACGCATACGTAGGGTTAGGGGTTGAAGTGAAATTCGTCATCGCGCAGGAGATACGAGATTCCAGAAAGGACGAATTTAAGAGTTGCTTATTTTAATACCAAATAAACAGAGTTTACACTTTTCATACTCGTAAAAGAAGAGTCATACAAACGACATCTGAGAAAGAGGTAATATCATCGATTAATCGCGCAAGGCTGTGCACTGCAATCTTCATCCTTGAACGCATTTTCACCTCACCACTCATCATCTTTACCCCGAAAAGGTGGCTGGTATTCTCTCTAATTGAGTAAACGGAAATGAGATCTAAGATGATTAGTTAGGTTCAATGATTCTAGGCAAATTGTTGCATAGGGACGAGTCGACCAGTCGACTTCGGGTACACTCAAGACTCTCACCTGAGGTTTCGGCAAGACCAGATGTCCAAGGCTCCATGAGTGATGGGCTATGCAAAATTTCTCGGCCGAAGACAAAGTATCTCGCGCAGAATATAAAACTAGATGGAACACCCGGGGGTTGAAATGATGAAATATATATGGAATGCAAATGACTGCGGTTGCGGTACGTAGAAGAGAGAAGGCAGATCTTGGGTACTGGATGGAAAAGGTGTAATTAACCCGGCAGGTACGAGTAGGCGGCGGAAGAGAACAGGCTGGCCTCAATGGGCTCACAATGCTATTGAAGGCGCCGCCGTCAACGAGACAGTGTCTTGCTGCGTTAGAATGCACACACTGTAAGAGATATCACTAAGTATGCAGTATTGCGGAGTACCACTGTGCTATGAAACAAGACAAAGGCAAGGTGATACCAATTCCGCGTCGGGACCAAGCGTTGATGCACGGGCCCTCGAATAGCCCGTGGATAACCAGAGCCGCACCTTAACTCAACTTCCAGTCATACGAGTCAGCTCCTTCAACAAGAGTGTCGGGTTTCGCAAATGGGTACTTAAAGAGAAGATGTGGGCCGGAAGAAACGGCACAAAAGGTTCGGGACAGAACATCCGATCGCATTCGCCTTTCTCAGACGTCATACTAGTAACAAGTACCAACTAAACGGCTTCCCAGTTTCCTACCTAAGGTTACACGCATACAACCATGGAAGATACTATCAAGCATTCAAACACATCAGCCATCACCGAGCGTGCCCCGTCGAATAGATGCGTCAAAAATATGGGGGAAAACAGCGAGAGACAAGTCAAAGCGGCAGTGGAAATCCAGGTACAAAGGGTGCCTGTCCTCATCTTGACAGTGGTTAAACTGAACCATTGTGTTGAGCAGAGATTATACAGAGGCTATCGGGAGCGACGTCAATTGAATGGCATTTCTCTCTCACCGGAACAGAGATGGAGCCAAGTATGTATAGTTATTGGATTGCTACCGGCGGTGTAATGATTTCTAGTAGGCATTGGCAGAAGCACGACGAAGGAAACTTGCTCGGTCCGCTTCCGGGCAACAACTGTTAAGGGCCCCCAGCGGAAGTGATGGGAGCTTGGGTCCAGATGGAAGACCCCATCCCCCTGGATCAAGAGGCTTCTGGAAGAAGGCGATAGACGTTGCGAAGCAGGTTTGTCCCGGTACCGCCTCTGGAGGATTAGATATAAAATCTGAGGGAAACCTTGTAGGCCCAGGGCAACGGTGATGATACGAGCGAACCGTCAAGTTGTGATGAAGACGAAGAGCAAAGCGGGATGCGGAAAGAGGATATACGCCATAAGAAGTCGCTGAAGCGACGTCGGAGGGCAGAATACGCGGAGACAATGGGAATTCAGTTCGTTGTTTCTACTAAGTAAGCGTATACAGGCTGACCACCGGCAGATATTTTCTTGAGATGGTTGACTGTAAGCTCTCCTACTATGGCTATTTGCCCATCATTCTTAACGCCGAGAATAGTAAAGGCATACTTTCCTTACCGGTGTACGACTGCAGCATTCTCTTACTAAGATCTAGCATCGACATGGATCGAACCTTAGAGCATATCACGACTATTGGAAGCAACAAGAAACAAGGGAAAACTTTTTCCATTGGTAAGATACCCCGTCTTATGTTTCCCCAATACTGATTCTGGAATTAGGCTTGACTATGGCGAAGGCAAGAATCTGGACTTGGATATCTGTCCTCGAGAACGACTAAACTGTGAGATGGTCCGCTACCTCACTCGCGAGGAAAGACAAGCATACTTAGTAAAGATTGACCGGGTAGGTTCCTTCCTTGACAGGAGATGGATCATGAATTGACATACCGAAGGGGGGCCGCCTGTGTTGGGCAAAGAACGGTGAGAGGATAGATACCACAGAGAAGTACACAGATAGTAAACAGGGTGCAAAACCCATTTACATTTCCGTTGATATGTAGGACAGCATTGTTAACGAAATAAGGGATCGTACCTTTGGGTGACCCGAGCTCCTATTCCGAAGAAGCAAGGCGCAATCGCCACACCTTATGTAGTTCACCAAATCCTTCATCGACGTCTCCTTCCACCTCAGCCGATTCTGGGGCTGGTACTCAAGCAGGCCGACATCCAAACACCGGAAGCAATTCCTCTGGCCACTTCAAAAGATCATTCCATGTCTCCCTAGCAGCAATCCTCAAACGGCTCCTTCGCAAGAATGTCGAGAAAAACACCTGGATATTCGTCGCGGACATATCATTCCGACTGTATCCACCTCATTGAACTTTTAGTCTTTCCGTTACTAACGGACTTAGCAGATATGTAGGGATTAAGCAATATGGGGCTTTCCAACACTCTAGTTTCCTTCGCGGCGGTCGAGTATGTGCTGCGGGATTAATCAAAATCGAAGACGGAAGGCTTAAAAGCCTTAGCCCATTGTCTGGACACTATCGTCCTTCTGCACCCCACTTTAGAAAGTTCATCCGTTCACTTCAGGATGCCGAAGTCGATATGAGCGGTATTACGGTTTCTAAAAGTTATGCTCTCCTTTTAGGACTGGAAGCTTACGGAGATTTCAAGAAGGGGAAGAAAAAGGCTAAGGGCGCGGCAAAGGATGCGTTTCACAAAGTCATCCCAGAGAGCATAAGTAGACACAAGGAAAGCGATAGCAGAGACGTCAGAGGCGTTGGTAAAGACAAACAGGGCGTGGACAAAGGGGATAAGCCGGGAACGGGCGATGGAACTGGGGATGAGAACACAGTGAAGGAAAAAGAGCAAGTGAGGGAGGAAAGTGAGCCAGTAGTAAAAATGATACAGGACTGTAGGTTCCATTCCCTCGTTCAACCTCAAGATACAAGTTAACACGAAGTACAGTCAGTATCAAACCTAGGGAGCCAAAAGCTGGATCTGTTTAAGTACAGAGGCAGTGATTGTATCTGGGGCAATGGCCAATGTGCCACATCAGATCTGACGTACAGTTGTCATGATCTCTTAATAATAATTTCAGATGGATTTGCTGCTTTATATTCCCTCTTGGATCGAGTAGTGCGTGGTCTCTGCATGGCTGTGCAAAAAGGTCTACCCTTGCAATCACGTGCAGCTTGGCTAGCGTATCACGTTCGGATCGCGTCACCCGAACACTCTTAAGGAATTCATCGCGACTTACGATTTACGATTTACGATTTACGACCCACGCTTTCCGACATTACGATCCTATGCTATAGCTGTCGCAATGGGGTCCCGCCGTAAACATCAGGCACCCGTCACCGACTTTTCCGAAGCCGACGAAGCCTACGATGCCTCAACTTTCGGCGACTTCGCTTCGTATATGCGACGCAAGCGAGCAAAGCTGCAAAACCAGGACTCTGTTCTTCGATCACTACATCCCTCTACTCCACAAATCTTCAGAAGCTACACAATAACCTCACTTGGCTACACCAACCCGAATTCCAATATCCTCCGAAAAATCGTTGTCAAACATGGTGGTGTGTGGAAAGAGTTTAAAGAGGGTGGCGCTACCGTTATTCTTGCTACAAACCTACCGCCAAAGAAGAGGGAAGAGCTAAGGGGGAGGAAGATCGTCAGGCCCGAGTGGGTGATGGAGTCTGTTAAGAAGGGACAGGTTGTGGAATGGACAAGGTTCAGGCTCGGAGGAGAGGGTGAGGGGCAGGCGAGGCTTGGGTTTGGAGAGGGGAGTGTGTTGAAGGTGGTTAGTGGGGAGAGGCCAGGTGCTGGGACGCCATATAAGTCTTCTGCCAGATCTGATGAACTGTTACAGCATGCGCTCGAGACGGTCAAGTTGCCAAACGCAGGATGGGAGATCCCGGCGTCGGATGATGAAGGTGAACTTGATGAGGAGGAAGAGGAAGAGAAGACGGTGGAGGTACCGAGAGCTCAGCCGCCAGAGCCGATGCCCGGAGAGGAGGACGAGGCGCCGCCTTGTGGGCAGCCGCCACCAAAGGAAGAATACATTGAGGAACACTACGACAATATGTGGTTAGAAGATCCCGCAAATTATTTACCGCCGCCTAGTCACCAACCGGAGAGAAATCATGAGAGTTTTGAAGAGGATGAGGATGATACGGTACGACTAGTAGAACTGCCAAAAACATCCACTAATGTCTCTTTTGCTTCCAACACATACGAAGCATCAGCACGAGAAGAAGCTACTCTAACATCTTGTTCTGGCGCTCTGGGAGAACCTGAACCGGAAGCGGAAATACAACCATCGCAAGCACCCCCGCCGGCAACTATAATCGATGGTGTGCCGGCTTATGAAGTCGAAGCGGTGATTGGAGAGAGAAAACATCCCGCTGGCAAAAAACCAAAGACTAAACGTGGGAAGATACAGCTTCTAGTGAAGTGGAAAGGGTACGAAGAAAGTGAGGCCACCTGGCAGTTTGAAGACACTCTCCGAGCCGATCTTGGAGATGAAGTCCTAGATGAGATGTGGGAGGCCTATAAGGCGAAAAAGGCGACGGCGACGGTGACACCAAAGAGTTCCCAGAAACCCCGAAGGCGGAAGTCCTCGCAACAAGTTAGGGTCGGGTCGCAGCAACAGAAGGTGGTCTTTTCGCAGGTCACGAAGCCATCAAGTCAGAGCTCGAATAAGGACAGCAGAAAGACGCCAGCTGCGACCGAACAAACCAATTCTCGATCTCAGGACTGGTCTGTGGAGAATATGTTACCTACAGGGTTCAGCTTTTTGCCAGAAAGCTTCTCAACTGTAAATCTCTCACTGGAAGATAGAGCTGCCGATGTAGGCGTTGAACCATCACATCACCCAGAGCGATCAAAGTCTCCCGACTATCTTCTACTAGAAGACAAAGCTACCGATGTGGACATTGGGCATTCATCACATCAGCCAGAGCGAACAAAGTGTCCCGATTATCTTCTACCACCCTCTCAATTTTTAACATTAGAGAATCCTGATGATCCCTCGCGGCTGCATCAGTTATCTGTGTTTGAAGAAACGGCACCAACTTCTCAAGCAGAGATTCCGGCGAAATTGGTGGGGGTTGGAAGTGGTCATGAAGATATTCCCCCACCATATCCATCAAAAATCAAGGAAGACGAGGAAGCGGAATGCACTCTCCCTCAGTTACTGCCAGATAGAACTGCAGAACCTGGAATTTCCAGGTCCCTGGAAATTCCCAACAGTTTCTCCAGCATTAACCTTACCAGTGACATCATACCGCCAAAAACAACCACAGCGCCTTCATCGTCGCCGCCATCTACGAAGACTCTCAAGACGGTCAGTCGGAAACGAACCGCTCCGACCGAGTCTCTGATTTACACGCCTAAGAAGTTGAAGTATATGAATTATGACACAGAAGAGCAAAAGACAGCAGTCTCTTCGAAGGCGCCTGGTTCTCCCGACGCTAAAAAGTCCCCTAAGTTAAGCAAAGCAAGTGCCCAAACGCCGGAGGAGTTCAATGAAGTATTTCTCGCGAATCCTAAAATCAGGGCTGCGTCAGTGCTCAACCCTGACTTCCTACCCACGTTTTTCCGAGAGTCTCGTCTTCACTATCTCTCAACCTGGAAAGCAGACCTTCGCGCAAAACTACAAAAGCTAGCAGAAAAGTCTTCTCAGCCAACGCCTCCAACACAGAGGTCGGTCAGATATGTCATGCATGTTGATTTCGACTGTTTCTTTGCCGCTGTGTCAACGCGTGACCGTCCAGACCTGAAAAATAAACCTGTTGCAATCTGTCACGGTAAGACGGAAAACAGCACAACGTCGGAAATTGCATCCTGCAACTACGCCGCCAGAAAGTTCGGAGTCAAGAATGGCATGTGGATGGCGAGTGCGAAAAAATTGTGCCCTGATATCATCACACTTGGGTACGAGTTCGACAAATATGAAGAGGCAAGCGAGGCGTTCTATGATGTTATCTTGTCTATTGGTGGCGAACGACTTCAGGCAGCTTCGGTGGATGAGGTACTGGTGGATATCTCGAATCTTGTCTGCAGTGAACACTTCTCCGATGCAGCTCACGAAGAAGAGGCGACGCAACAGCTTGCTAAAAAGGTTCGTGATGAATGTCGGAGGAGGACTGGGTGTGAGGTCTCGGTGGGAATCGGAACGAACGTACTTACAGCAAGGCTTGCATTGAGGAAGGCAAAGCCTGCGGGTCAATACATCATCCCGCAGTCTAAGGTACAATCGTTTCTCGATGGTTTGGAGGTTAGAGCATTCCCGGGAATTGGAAAACACACCGCCAACAAAATCGTCGAGAAATTTGGGTCGGATGCGGTATCTGAAGTCCGAAAGATTACCCAGGACCGGCTGAAACAATCAATTGGACCAAAAACTGGCGTGAAGGTTTATGAGCTCTGTCGCGGAGTCGATGAAACCCTTGTCGGTGCAGCCGAGACCCCAAGAGAGAGCATATCCATCGCTGTGAATTGGGGTGTCCGATTCTATCACAAAGACCAAGTCGAAGAATTCCTCCACCGTTTAGCGCACGCTGTCGAAGAGCGAATGAAAAGCGAAGGAGTGAAGGGAAGAACCTTGAATTTCAAGATTGCAAAGAGACCCCCCGATGTGCCGTATGAAACTGAGAAGTTTCTGGGATGTGGAAGAGTCGATGAGACGAATAGGATGTTTGTGTTTGGTGTTCCCACTTGCGACGCAAAACTCATAGCCAGGAAATGTGTTGATCTTCTAAGGCGGGAGAGTATCTCTCCAGGCGATATTCGAGGGGTTGGGATCGGAATGAAGGGTTTGGAAGATGAAGAGAATGATAATGGGCAGCAACTGTTGCAGTTTCGACCTGCTGTGAAGGAAAAGAAACAGGAGAGGTTTCCAAAAGAACAAAACGTCGAAGTACAACCGAAATTGGCACCGAAACCACAAGTCGAACCCGAGTTGAAGACTGCAGCGCCGATTAGTATCACGGCGTATGTTAAGCCGAAGCCTATGACCCTGATAGATGCATTCGCGAAGAAGATCGAGAAGAAAAAGCCCGAAGCACCAGTCCTTGCTGCTCCCGTGGTGAACGAAATACCTGTACAACAAATGGATGACATGCCTGAAACACTCCAGCACATTTGGATCGAGCCAACGCATTCCACACCGCCCTCGGATCAAAGGCCATCAACACCACAACTACTGCCACAGAAGCAGCAGGCTACACTTGACCTGCCGGCGATCCCTTATGCCCCACCAAAAGTTACAACTCTGTTAGATAGATTTTCAAACAGCGTACAAGCAAAGAGAAGACAGCATTCTTCTGTCGATACTTTACCAAAGCCACCAGCACCGTCTGCCCATAAGCTGAAGGATCTAATACATCCTAAAGCGAAGGGTGGAATTCACAATTTTGTGCAAAAAAAGACACCAGTTCCTGTCACTCCTCTTCCACTCTCAACGCAGTTCGATATCCCGTCTCCTTCGCAAATTGATATCTCATGTCTTCCCTTTCTCCCCAAACACTTGCAAGAACTGGTTCTTCAGCAACAGCGCGTGAAAGATGCTACACCGGAACTAGAACAAGAATTTGAGAAGCCGCCAAACTCACAATGGGATGTGGATGATTGGAACTCATTTACTCAAAGCGTTCGGGATGAGATTAGGGCTGAACATGAAGCCGGGAAAGCTGCTGAACAAAAGCGCGTATTGGCCCGGGAAAACATACCTTCTCCTCAAAAACCGAAGCAGGGCACCGCCCCCTCCATTTTCGACCGCAATCCCTCCCCCACTAGCAAGAGAGGAGGTGCTGTGGATTCTACAGCGGCAGACCCACCGATTCCCTTCATTTTCGGCAAGAGCCACAACCGCAACCCACTATCACTACCAAACAAACCGCCTCTTTTGAAACCGAAACACCCCCTCGTCTACAACCGTTACGGGGAAGAAGTTTCTTCCTGGCTTTTTGCTCCCACGGAGCCCGGCGGTGGCATCGACCCGGAAATATTTTTCCTATACGATAACTCGGAGCGAGCGCGAATCGTCTCGGCTCAGTCAAAGGAACGTAATGCGATCTTGGAAAAGGAGGCGGAGAAGAAGGCGGCAGAAGCACGGGAGCGAGAGATGTTAAAAAATGTAATTCGAATAAAATCAACCCGGCGGCGGGCAGTGCTGTGTCTTTCTGTGGGAGGGGAGGTGGAGAGTGGAAATGTTGCAGCGGTGAGGAAGGTGATTGGGGGGTGGGTGAAGACGGTGAAAGAGGTGGAGGATGGTGATATGGAGATGCTGCGTGGATTCCTTCGAGCGATTGTTATCGATGAGGGCAGGCTGGACAAGGCGGCTGGATTGGTGCGGTGGTTCTTGGGGCTATGTGGGGACAGAGAGGGCTGGACATGGGTTTGTGATGGAGTTGTTGAAGCAGTGCAAGAAGCAGCGAGAGAGAAGGGACTCCGGGGGGTGGTGGAATTTTAGACATTGGGAGGTTCTTTGTTATTCTCTGGGATTTTGGACTTGCATTGCACTGGGACTGAGATTGGGATGGGATAGAGAGGTGGGGGAGTTGGTAGGTTTTTGCTTTGTTTATTATATCATTTGTATTCTCTGTTGGTATTCCTCGTGGCTTCTTCAATTCATGGATCAGATGCTGTTCAAGCGAAAGGCCGAGGTCGTGAACACTCGTACGCCTAAGTAGTGAAGATGTAAAGACCCAGAGCGGAAGCAAAATTCATGATCCCAATTGATCTCACCACTTCAAGTTGTTGAAAAATCGCGAGCAAGAACCATTGCATATCATACGGGTTGGGGCTAGTCGGATCATACCTAAAAATAGTTAAGTACGTGTTCAACCGACAACGCTATAGTGACCCCCAGCCAATAACTATCATTTTGCTCAGAGATAACAGGTGTGGATAAGAGCCAAGGGTTCCCAATATCTGAAGACAAATAGCGGTTTATTGAGGTCCGTCCTACTGCATCACGAGGGCTCAATTCTGCTGGATCCTACTGAAACAGCTTTCGAGTCCAGTTGTATTACTACTTTGAAACAAAAAGCAAAAGAAAGAAGAGAAACTTGAGTCCATATATGCAGAAATCAGGCACCTGAACAGCGAAAGTTGGCATATTCTCCCTTACATATATACCCATTCCCCTCCATAGACCGTCATCACAGCTTGATACCATCCAGAAGGTCATTCTGCACGCAAAGAAAGAAAAAGCGCTGCCATAAGTATGAAACATGTCGGTTGTAAACCAACTCGAAACGAAACAAAACATAAGAATACCCGAAAAGACCACTACCTAAGCCGGAGGAATAAGGGAGTTCTTGCGCTTAACGTTGACACCAGCATGAATTCCAGCCTTGATACGTTTCATAGTGAGAGCCGCAATAAGCGCAGCACCAACACCACTTCCGTCCTCGGATGGGACGAGCTGGATGGGGTCCTTGCGGACGTCCTTATCCCATCCAAAGATCTCACGCAGGGCCTGAGCACCACGTTTCTGGAAATGCGGGTACTTGTTGAAAACCGAGCCATCGGCACCGACGTGACAAGAGGCTAGGCCCTTCTTCTTACAAATGGCTGCCACACCACATGCAGAAAGACGGGCAGCACGTGTGCCAATGAGCTCCGCGAGACGCCGAATCAACTTGCGCTCAGGCTCAGTAGTATCGATTTTAAACGTCTTTTCAAAAAGAGCGTGGGTTTCCATCAAGTTCTCCCACGGGTCGCTATGTGCAGACTTGTCAGCACTGTGAACTCTGAAAAAATGGGTCTAATATTTACCTCTCAACTTCGGCCAAGAACGACGAATCCAAGGAATATTCAACCTGTAAGGCACCAATATCCTGGCCCTTAAAGATCTTCACATCTGGATTGGCATGCAGGTCAACGAGAACCAAACGGAATAGCTCTCCAAGATAAAGGCCGGCAACCATTTTTTCAAAGATCTGTTGGCCAGGGCGAGGCGACATCTTGTCGATATGCACATCGTAGGCGGTTCGAGGAAGAACGACACGTTCGTTATCGAATGCTCCCCACTCGCAATTAATGGCAATCTGCAGATTGGGATCTAAGTTCATATGTTCCAGCTTTGGTATGCAACCAACTTCCTCCATGTACGCGGCGTTACAACCTGTACCGAAGATACAGCCAATCCTGGTCGTGTCGTCCGTGTATGCAGAAGCGATGAGGGTTCCGGTAGTGTCGTTCACCAAGGCAGTGATTTTGATGGGGACACCCTATGCTGCGTCAGTACGCATCCCGGACACTCATTTCCAACGTTCCAACGTTACCTTTCTCTCCAAGGCCTCCTCGAACATAGGTACCACGTCGTGGCCCTCAACACCATCGATGTCGAACCCTTTTGTCCAGCGTTGTAACACTCCATGATCGATAGCATCTTGCGTACAAGGGTAGGAGAATGTAAAGCCGAGATGCAAATCCTTAAGTTCGCTAATGTCCTCGCCCTCGTGGTTGGCAATCAAGAACTGTTTGACGCATTCAGCGATGTAGTCAAACAGCTGTTCACCAGTGCCTGACTTGATCTCTTCGGGTAAACGGTATTTGGATTGGTAGATGTCGTACTGGCCCTTCTCTTCAGGAAGTTCGACCTCGCATACTCGCAAGTTGGTTCCTCCCATGTCGAGTGCGAGGTAGGTTCCCGTCTCGTCACCGGTAGGATATCCGATAACCCATGTGGGATTCATAGGCTGTATATGAGTTAGCACTAGTTGGTTTAATAGTGAAATTCATCAGGAGCAACAGAACACAACGTACAATGCTCCCACCCTCCTTGGACAAACCTAAATAAATATTCTTATTATTATGGGTTGTCTACTAACAACACCTCCGATGGAGGACCAGGAAACTTGCCTTTTTCGAGCTCAGATTGAAATTTTGCAACGATCTCGTGAAGTTTTGGTGTTTCGATTGTGAATTGCTGCTCTAAGTCCTTGATCTGTTTCATCAAGTCCTTTGGTACATCGTGCATAGAGCCTAGAGACGGTGTATTGTATCAGTGACTCTGTAAAGCTGTGTGCCATGGATAGCATGATTATGATGCACAAGTCCTATGGCAAGATAGCTGCTAATATTGAATTGACGAACCTCTACGACTGGAAGGCTTGCGTCCGGTCGAGTACATGATGGTTGAGTTAGATACGTTCTAACCAATTGTCTCGGTAGTAGCTGCAAATTTGGGCCCAGGAAGCCGAAGAATGATGGTGAGGCCTAACGATCGAGTGAAAGAGAGGCGAGAAGGAGGATGAGGGGTTGAAGGGTTGAAAAGAGGCACAACAGCAGGGTCTTGACGCGGCCCGGAAGTTCAAGGTGGTCTTAGTGGGGCTTTTGGAGGGGTTCACAGTTCAGAGCAACCGCGCTAGTATTGGTCGCCTAACTATAAAAAGGCTTCAAACAGACCAAACGAACGCCAGCTCACATTATGATTACAAACAAACAAACGAACGCCAGCTCTGCTACATACAGAATGCCTCTGTTTCCCGAGGAACATGGATTTACGCCGGCGAGGGCTAACTTGCCACTTCTTCTTTCCTCGGGCTCATGGGTATTCGCCGAGGCAGTGGGGATGTGTTTCGGCGTTCAGCGTCAGCGTTCTCCTCAGGACAGATAGTCCATGGCTAAGACTGCGGGGAGATTGATAATGGCAATGACGAGACTTGCAATCTATGGGGACAGCATTAATGATTCTGGCATGTAAGAGTATTTGATATAAGATCTCACTCATCGCCAGCCCTTCGCACGTTCGGTTCGTGAGCCTTAACAGTAATACCAGATGGCCAAGGCTTAATTCAATGAGTCCAAAATCATTCACCCACTGTCTTAGCGAGTGTGTAAGTCCAACTTACACGCTGCAGCCTAATATATAGCTAATACAGTAGATTCTAAAGAATAGGTGCATAGCTGTTGAACTGCACTCAAGTAAAGTCTGGCTCTCCATAACATCAAATTCTGCGAATATGTAATTGTACATACATGAACTGCTCGATTCGAGTAGATATGCTTTAGAGATGTCGATAACCCGACTGGCATGAGATGGGATCTATATTAGATTTATATTGCGTTGCCCAGCAAGGTTCTAGGCCTGGCGGCTGGGCTGACGCCACAAGGGTGAGGAACAACCCTAACACCCGCCAGTTCCCCAGTCCAACATCACATCACTTACTTCCCATCCCGCTATGCTACAACCCCGCCGCTCGTCCCGAACGCTACTTCTCCTCTGGCTTCTCGGACTCCTTGGCTTTCGCTTCACATTCCCGATATTTACGCACAACTCGGTACCGCTCTCGGCCTTCCTCTCGCTTATTTTTGTTCTCGTCCCGAGCTCGATCCTGCTACAGATTCGGCGGTTTATCACGAAGAAGGAGCACTCGCTCCCGCTTCAGAAGGACTCAAGGAAGAAATATACCGTTGAAAGATATGAAAAAGGAACGCTGTACAAGGCGCTGGGGCTGATGGCTACCTGTTGGCTGTATTATTACGGCTTGAGGGTCAGACATATCGACTTTGATAGCGAGAAGGTGGATACCCAGGGGAAATATTTTTTGGCCGTGAATTTTTGGGATAACGAAGTAATGATCCCCCTCCCAAAGCCTTGTCGTTTAGTACTATGTACATCCTCCGTTCATTGCGCACGAACGAAAGTGGCGGTGATCGCATAAACTAGGGATATCCTGTGGAGAAACATAATCTGGAACCATTCTGCAAGAGCCCAAGCAATAACTCGAACATGTTATGCCGACAACGGCTCAGTAATGCAGAATAGAACCGTAAAAAATATCTACCGCGTCATGTGCCTTCATCGGGTGTCCCCATAGATGCTGTGTCTATGCCCGCTCCGAACATACTTGCCGCTAACAGTTTGCCTCAACCCAAGGCTATCCTCTCAAGATTCTTCAGCTCACTCTTCACCCTCTCTGCTCATCTTGGTCCCCAAAATATATTCCTCTCCATCGCCGAGAACGATTCGCGGGACGAAACCCGGGCGATCCTCCATTCATATGAGCGTGAGCTCATTCGCCACAACATATCCTACCGCCTCCGTACAGATGACAATCTGCGCAGCAAAAACCGCGGCGAGAATATGGACATGCCGTGGCTTTCTGTCTCGGACCGCATGAACTACATGGCGGGCGTCCGTAATCTCGCTCTGGAACCGCTGTACAACAGCACTGTCATATGGAAAAGGATAATTTTCTTTAACGATGTGATATGGGACTGGAGAACGGTCATGGCCCTGTTACAGACCGAGGGGGAGGTCGTTTGTACACTCGACCTTGATGGAAGCGGACTGTAAGTTCTTCCACCAACTACAAGACACGATCTTTGCTAATGTGGGCCAGGTATGACAGCTGGGTCCTGAATGATCGCTGTGGCGGTGCAGTGAGTACCATGTGGCCATATTTCTGGCACCCCGACGACCAACGCCACATCAACCAGCGTGAACCCTTTGAGGTCGGGAACTGCTGGAACGGGATCGCATCCCTTAATGCTGGACCCTTCCTTAACACATCCACCAGCACTTACAACCTCGCTGCTCCCCTCCGCTTCCTGAACTCCTCTGAAGGCTGTTATCAAAGCGAGTGCTCCTCACTCCCGTTGAAGCTATTCGAGATCACAAAGAGCAAGGGCCCGAGAGCGGTAATTGTGCCTGATGCGACGGTTGTGTATACCAAGAAGTGGTGGCTTTGGTATAATGTGATACTACGGACAAAGGCAGTGGAGTGGTGGGTCAGGGCTATCGAGAGGCCATGGGGGTGGATGTGGTGGCCGGTTCTGGGGAAGGCAACAAGATGGAAGGGGTTAGATGTGCAGGGGGAGGTGGAATGTAAGATTGAGAGCTGGGAGCAGTGTGATAGGAATTGATGTTGAATTCGGCGTTCTTGGGGTATAATGTATTTCTAGGTTGCCTGAAGTTTACTTTGTCTCGGTGGTTCCCGCAGAACCTGTTGATCATGGTCCATCACTCCTACCTCGCTCTCGTGCCTAGCCCGCATAAAACGGGTAAGCCGGGACAAATCTACTCGAGAAGCGAGTTGTCTACTCTACGTATGCTTCTACCGTACGAATTTCCTTAGATCTCCTTTATAACATATCAGTAATCCACGCCTCACAAGTGCAGGTCTTCATTAAGAGCTTGCGCTTACATCCCGCTACCAACATACTCTACTAGGGGTATTCAAAGATGGATAATATGGATCGATATTAGGAAAAACTATACAGGTCATTTTCTGCACCAAAAAACTGCATGATTGAATTAAGTACCCGCCATATAGTATGTATATTTGTAGCGTATGAACCCATACACATTCCCAAAATAATAAGTATGCAGCTCAACCACCGCACACTTTTACCTACCGTATTACCGGTGAAAGATACATAGTAGTGGCTTATGCTATTATTTCTCTAATCATTATTATTGCTAGTAGGTTTGGTTGCACTTACTTTGGTACGAATATACATACAAACAATCTATACGGTGATCGCGGTGGTGGTATTTGCGGTGGTGGTATTTGCGGTGGTGGTATTTGCGGTGGTGGCAGTGGTAGCTGTGACGTGCTGCAGATTCTAGAATCGATGATAAATACTGCTTGAACTATATGTACGTATTCTCAGAATAAAGCGGGGAGGTCGTCTTTAAAATCATATGTACATATAGTAGTGTGGCATCCATATTTGCGGAATCTGTAGACCTGGATTCCTCGTTGCATATATGGATCCATATTTCCTTGATTTGAATACCCCTACTGCTTAATTTCAAATATGAAGTTAAGACCGCTTTACTTTGGTGTGTTTGTACATTCTGCTTATCAATTGTGATCTGCGGCCGCATGGGTGGCTTGCGGACCGCTGAAATTACAGAATGCACCAGGTTAGTACCCTCTCCCGTATACTGGATTTCATTAACTAACACTGATAATATTATAAGAGTTAGATTTAATTTAACGATGTGCTACAAGTAAAAAGACCCCATCCAATACCGCCATCTTGCCCTGAAGTATCCTGCAGCAACAGCAGCAATCAAGTATTCGAATGGTGCAATCTTCGACAACGTGAAAGTCGAAGAATCGAAAGCTTATCGACTGGCTATGATGGAACTCGTCAAAGACATAATGAACGTGCGTGAAGAAAAGCCGTCAACATTTTTCGTTCCAAGTTTGGAAGCTAAGTGTAGTAGTGAACAGATTCCATACGTTGAACAGCCTATAGTGAAAGGATCATTGGCCTGGTCATCGAGCGTATTCAACACATCCTGTCAATGTTCCAATCCTGCGAAGCTCATGCAGAAGACAATGTCGACACTGGGTTGCAGCCGTCGCTGAAATGTTATCCTCGCTCAAAGCAGAAGCGCATACCCGACATTCTATACCGTATGACATGGTTATTCTGTCCCTCCAAAACCTCTGCTTTTCTCAAGATGCTTGAGATCCTATGCGTCCTCGTCGCGGAGGCTCCTGTGCCGTTCAAGAAAGAACTTCAGGCCACATAGTAACGATGACAAACAGCCCCCTCCAACCTGGAAAGTATGGTATTTATTGTGGAACGTAGTCCTTAGCGGGTGGCTCAATACCCAGCTAGTCTTAGCTAAAGAGCATTCATGCCACGGATGAGCCATGGGCACACCGCCTCATTTCTCATAGCGTTTCCAGTAGAGAGTACAGCTTCCGTTCTAAAGTCCGTGCTCGTGACAAAAGATACGTCATTTCAAACCCTGACCTTACATTCAATTCAGTAACTAGACATCGTTCAAGGCAGCACATATGTTCCCTCTGGAGTGAAAGTCATGGATCCAGTTCAATTACGGGCGGTGGATCACAAACATGGATGACACTAATGGAGTATCTAAGATCAACTCCTGCCAGAACAGGCTTCTTAAGTCTGATGCCTATAAACAATTTAACCAGTGCCGACTTTCAATCAATCTGGATGCGAGTTTCTCTTTCGCCATTTCGTGTTAGCTATGTACTAATACTATTGCATCAGGACAGTTACAAAATCACTACATTTGGTCTCGATGTCCTCGGTATGGATGGGTGAACCCTTGATCCCGTGTACCGAAATCCAGCCAGTGTTCGCAAGCGGTCAGTCCGGTCAGATATGGCCTTCGACCGGGCCGGTCTATGGACCTATAGATCACCGGGCGGTCGATCTGACACTGAATCCAGTAGACCCTTCCGCGTCTCTGATGAGCTCCTTCGATGGCATTTTCGGTAATCGGTGCTTGCGAATATGAGAGGTGGTGGGGAACCTACTTTATGGGGGGTTTGATTAAATAGGTAAGCATGACATGAACCTCACATGGGGCTATCATCTTTGACAACTAGTTTGACATGTTTTCCTCACTCCTAGGCTGTTGGGTATTTTCGGCTATCACAGTTGTTGACCTTGCAGTCCATTGCAAGCCTTACAGGTGTATTTGAGTGACAGCCTAATGACCTTCATGTCAGCCTGTCAGATTTGTTAGATTGTCAAGAGATGGCCGCTGCGGTAGCCATCGCTGTAGCAGCCATCGCTGTAGCAGCCATTGCCGTAGCAGTAGCCATCACCGTAGCAGTAGCCATCACCGTAGCAGCCATCACTGTAGCAGCCATCACTGTAGCAGCCATCACTGTAGTAGCCATCACCGCAGCAGTAGCCATTGCCGTAGCAGCCATCACCATAGCAGCCAACGCCGCAGCAGACTCTGCTATTGACAACCACAACTCTCACCACCATCACCATCACCATCACCATCACCATCATAATAATCACCACCATATAAGCAGCTGCATGCCTCGCACTCATGTATACACATAAAAATTATGGGAGCAGTGGGAATGTAATCTGGAGATGAAAGTAGATCCTAAAAGTGACAAACCCATCCCAATTCCAACACTTGTTGCTATATGCTGCAGCAAAGGTGGGAAGCTGGTGAAATCTGCAGCTCTACACTGTAACCCGGAAAAATTCTCATCACAACATACTCTACTACCGACAGGTTGATGTCAGGTTGTTAAATCTATTAACCTAACCACTGTGCTAGCATTACACACTACTGCAAGCCTGTCAACTCTACCAACCTTCCCAGACTTGTGCTGCTGTCAAATCAGACAGGCTTACATTTCGGTGTTGCTAACAGATTGGGTTTCCACATGTCAGCCTGCAAATCGAAACAGCACCACATCAACCTAATAAAACATGATTGCCTCACTTCAAACCCATGTGAGGCTTATGTACTTATTCGAGCCCCCCGTAGTGTATTTTTGAGTACAACTCCCTACTAGGAACAGATATGATGGCTGAGATTAGTGAAGGACCATATACGCAAGAAAGGTTGGATTGGAGTTTGAGAGGGGCTGTGTGAGGATTGCATAAAGGATGGCGCTGATAAGTTAATTGTTCTTTTGCTTGTACATTATATGAAGGGCTTGACCTTAAACTTATGACTTTTTTTAAATTTGTATTATCATTTTACTGTTTGAATGGGGGAGGGGGAGGGGGGTGTAGCCCTTCTGTTGGGCGAACAATAGTTGTTGATTTTTGTAGGATTTTAAGGTACCTTGAGAAAAGGTATAAGTGTGGGCATAGAGATTAGTAGGAGCGGTCAGGTCTAGAAACATACCGAAAATGCACCAGCACTCGATATGATTTGGGGAGGGGGTGGATATAGACGTCTCCGGTATGTCCTACTACTCCACACTCAAAAATCAACTTCTCCAACTTCATCATCCGCGGGCTACTGCATTCGCCTCCGCCTCCATGTCTTCCTCCTTCTCCAACGTCGCAATCACTTTCTTCAATCTTTCGCTTCTTCCTTCCACGTCCATAACCAACTTCAACATACGCCTCAAGCATTATCTCCTCAATTCCATATCCGCCGAATAAACTGAATCCGTCAATATCGCGATCCTGTCAATTGCGATAAAAACTCCCGTCTTCGAAATAACTCGATGAAATCCGTCCTCGCAACCATCTAAACTTAGATTCAAAGGACGGAACGAGGTATTATATGCCTATCCACCAGCCAAGGCTTTGTGCCACTATGCCAGTTTCCTAATCCGGAGATCTCGCATAATCTTATCTGATCTCGAAGTCACCTCCATACTAAAATGGATCTTTTCGCGGTGTTTTTAAGCGGTTCTGTGCATTTTTATCTCTAATTTTTTTTACGAAGATGTGTGAAACTAAGGAACTAAAAATAGCGGTGGCTAGATATCGTCACCAGATATCACCCAGAGCGCAACCATGGCTTGGCGGCAACCATTATCACGACGAAAGATGTGATACCAAACAACTGCAGGCCATGCAGAAGACCTTGAGCAGACACCCGTGCATGCTACAGAGCGGTTTGGTTGATCTAAGTTGACAGCGCAAGGTCCAGCCGCAACGAAGCAACAAACGTGTCGCCCCTGCCCCTGAGATGGGTGAATGGTGCCAAACATCAATCCATCATTGACAGTTCCCAGCCTCCCCGCAAGAGTCCACCGTCCCACCCATGCCACCCGCCCACCACCACCAACCTCACTCCTCTAGGGGCGAACATTTTGTTTCGTTTCCCTTTTTGCACTCTAACTACTCTTTCACCCACCGAGTTCGTAAATCCTACACCTAAAAAACAGCTTCGTCACTTCAGCCCGCGAATCTCCTTCAGCAGCGGCGCACCACAACCCATCATCGACACTGGCGCAAAGCCCTCCCTCCTCACGCAGCAATGGCGTTCGTCGTAAAGACGCTCGCAAAGACAACAACATGGCTCCTGCGTCTGTTCCAGAACTTCCTAGCGCTGATACTCATCGGCATATGCGGGTACATGCTTCAACAATTCTCACATTTTGGATTCCGCCCGCCGCAGGAGTTGGTAGTTCCAATGCTGTTTGTAACTACTCCTCTTCTCTCACTCTCCCCCTCTTCTTCCTCCGCTGCCGCCACTAACAGTCCTGCGCAGAGTTGCATAGCACTTGTCGTCTCCTTCTTCTCGATCATCGCAGTCTGCTGCCTCCCCTACCCACTACAGCTCGTTGCCGCCTTCTTCGACTTCGGTATTTTATCCGGCTATATTGCGTCGGCGGTGCTGCTGTTCAACAATTACCATGTGGACAACGTGCAGAATCCGCTGTGGCGCTGGTTGGTCGCTATTCGGCTTGCGCACAACCAGAGCGGTCGCGAACGGCGCAGCGGCGCGCTGGTGAAGCTACTGGACGCTGGCGTGATCCTGATGATCTTCCTGTTCTTTCTTACTACGCTGTTGAGCTTCTGCTTGGCTATGTTGAACGGACCGAGCGGACGGGAGGAATATGAGCGTGCTTCGGCTCGGGAGGAGGTTGAGGAAGGGAAGCATCATCGTCGTCGTTCCCGGGGGTCGCGGTAACTGGGGATGAATAATGAATGCGTGATGGGATCTAAGAGCGAACGGGCGGTTTTCTATGACTTTTATGCGTTTTTATGTGTTCTTCTGGTTGGGTGTAGGGTATTTGTTTTGCGCTTTAGCGATGTGTACTTTCTGTTTCATACTTCGACAATGTGATGATATATACGGTGGGAGTGAGGGATTTTTATGGGTTTTCCGGTGTTTATACTTAGCCAGATGGCGAGAAATAGGAGGGATGTATATAGACTTGTGTCACCATGATACGAATAAGTAGCTCAGCATAGATAATGCAATTCAAAGGACAAGGCGAGAAAGCCACAATCCATCATCGCAATCATCATGCACTTTGGATGAGCCCTAAGTCCGTTTATAAGAACGGGGAGGAGAAACAAGGATATACACATTCATGTGTCTCAAAGACTCAAAGCAAAACCCCAGAAACACCACATAAAAAATAAGAGATTCGTGATTAAGGAGGAACCACAACGTCAAGCAGCAAACAGTAATGTTTTTATCCTAGTATACCAAATTCTCACGCATGCCGAAATACGCCTCTCCAAATCATGCCTACAACCCATTAACAATATGTTGATGAGGAGAATAAGAAGGATACTAACCAAATATTTATAAGTTTCTCTACTCCCGTCCACTCTCTCCAGGTACTCTCTCTCGATCAAACTCTCGATCCTCTTTTTGACACTCCCCATGTCTGGCGAAAACCGACTCTTTAATTGTTCCACCACTTCGATCACCAGCTCTTGGTGGCTCAGTTTCTTCCTCTGCTTCATGGTCCTCACGATTGATGCCTCGATCTGTTGCCCACGGTCCTTATCGACGCTTTCACTGGTTTCCTTCTTCTCCTTCTCATTCTCGGCTTTATTCGCTGCCACGACACCAACGCGGAAACGGATGTGCTTGCTAGTGAATTGGTCGTTGATTGAGAAGACATCTGTGGGTTTAACATCCTTGGACATTGGTTTCTTCAATAGTAGTCGAGTTTTTGGGGCAACGGCTAGTGACTGGAGGTTGCGGATTAGATCCTCATCGGGGATTAAAGTAATATTCTTTAGATCCGCAAAAGAGAGAGTTTCGCCGGGTTCCAGATCATTGAAGGCAAGAAGAATCACAGTGCCAAAAGTGGAGACGTTGATTTCGTGCTTACGTCCTTTGAAGGTTACCTTAAGGTCTGCGGTTCCCATATTCGGCTTCCAGATTAATTTTCGGCCGTTGTGGCGGTCGAGGTAGTACTTTGTGAAGCTCTCCCGTGCTGCCTCAATCACAGGAGGATACAAGCAAGGCTTGACTTCGCTACCCACAGCTTTCGTTGGCCAGAAAGTGCTGGTGAGAACATTGACCGCTATATCAATTTGTGGTTTCGAATCGCTATCTTGATCTTGCTGCCTCCGTCGGAACTCGTTCGACATCTCTTCTGAGAGACTCATATCCTTAAACATACCCTCAAGTTTGCTGGTGAACGCGACCCCAACCTCAACCTTCAACTTTCCTATCATTTGTTTTTCAGCGTCTTGTGACAATGTCCGATTGGTTAGAAGGCGCCTGCTGAGATGAGTCTTGTAATGCCTCTCAAAGAGATCCTTATCGGTTAGATATCGAAATAGAGTGACAGCCTTATCAAGAACTTCGTCGACCTCATTCTCTGTTCGTCCCTTGATACCGCGTCGTAAGTTGTCATCGATGAACAGAGATATATACTCTGGAGCTTCTTTGAGGTCGTTGATGAATTGACTGAACGCCCGAGTTATGGCAGTTTGAACACCCTTGTCCTTGTCAAAAGATAGTTCCCAAATGCGGTCGTACTTGTCTTTCAATGCCAACACATCGTTAACCCATTTTATGGCCAACAGAGTCGCTCCTGTGGCAGCCTTTTCTTCTTTCGCTGCTGCTAATCCGGAGGTAGACGAACTGCCATTCACCGGCTGCGGTTGCACCGCCGCCACAACGGGATTCTTCAAACTTTCGTTGATCCCTTTGCCAAGTTCAATAAGCCTATCGCAGGCTATATCCTTGAGAGCAGTCTTGTCTTGGTCCACCCGTGATACAAGCTTATACAGCAGTTTCAGGTCGCCTAGCTTGTCGTTATCCAACATAGAACATATACCCGACTCCATATCCATCACCTCTCTGATGTTTTCCGTTATAAGCCTCTGCTCTACAACTCCTTGAATCTTGGGTGCGGTGAGCGTAGATATAGTATCCATGCAACGATCATGCTCTTCCCGTAACCGTTTGTCCACTCTCCGAAGATATGTGGCTGCATCACATTCCTGTAGAAGTCGCTGTCCTTCGGCATGATAGAATTCCGAACTGGCTGCGATAAACTCGTCTGGGGTCATCCTTTTAGTATCGGCAACAAAGCCCAAACTAGTCAAAAGGACAACAGGCATACCTTCGAAGCTTGTCAAGTACACTTTTTCGCTGTCCCTCTCTTCCTCCGTTTCGTACAAGCATTCCAGCATGTATACGCATGACCTGATCGGACCATGACTGATAATATCACCCTCCCGTTCCATTTGTATCTGGTCGAGTACGACTTTATTAAGAGCTGGGCCGATCCTGTAGTCAGAGTTGCGCAAGATATGCTGACGAAATAGCCCCATGCCTGTAGCGTATGTGGTGGGCAGCTTGTGATCCGCGCAATATATCCGATTCTAATAAGGCTGTAAGTCAGTACCCTAACCTTCAACCAAGGCGTTATTGAGAGGAAAGTTCTCACCATATACATTAGTACATCTGTAATCATACTCATACAGAGCTGATGATCCTCCCACACGGCCTTGAGCTGTTCCAAAAACTTACTTCCTCCGTTCCTCTTTTCAATTGCGCTTCCAACGCTTCCCGTAACTACAGCGCTAGGTACCAGCGGCTTGACGTCACGCACAGCTACATGCTGCAGATGCTCCACTACCAGCTGCTTCACATGTTGATATAGCCTGTCGCCAAACTTCTTCAACACGAGCTTGTAGGCATTTCGGTAGAGAGCTTCGAACGACAGCGACGACGCGTTCTTGTGATGGATTTCTCGTAGTGATTGTGAGAGTACGTCCCAAACTTCGTTAAAGTCTACCTGGTCTGTGACCAAGCCCTAGGAGAAGAGAAAAAAGTGGTGTCAGTTTAATTTTGCATAGTAAAGTTTGTAGATGCGGGGGTAGGACTCACGCGGCGGGGAGGACGTATTCTACCACGAGTTACTCGGCTTGACATATTGACCGATAGACGAAGATTGAGGAGGGCAGCGGTGTATATAGGAATAAGGCTGGAGAAAAAGGGCAAGGTAAGGGGAGAGTAGACGGCTGTAAGCTCAAAGAGTTTGGCTTTGTACTTGGTAGGTAGCGTGTTTGGAGCAAGAACAGAAAGAAGCTCTTCGAGGCTCTCGTCTTGAAGGTGGAGGGTGTGCCAAGACATTGGGGGTTTGGTGAGTTGGCGACTATATCTTAATGCCCGCCCAATCATCCTCAGCTTCTCCGCTTCTCTGATACCTTCTTGCTCAACCGGCCAGAGCGGAGTTCATGCAGCTGCTACGGAATGGAGACAAGATGCCTGCATGGTTACCCCTCGGTTACAAGTCTTCAAGAGGAGAGCAAATATCTAATGGACAATCACTAATGGACCGTCTTCGTCTTCCGCCCAATACACCGGTTCGGGATGGCTTCGAACAGGTTGAGATGACTCGGAGATTTATTTGCATCATTAGCGAAGGAGGAAGACGTGAGAAAGGTCTTAGTTTGTAGTCTATCCTACAAGACATAGAAGAGACATCTCACTCATGGTGGGGGCGCAGACGGAAACTGCACTCTGGGGGCTAGAGCGATACGACGGCCAGCTATCAAGACAAAGTACATCTCTGGAACCCCAAAGCTCATTCGGCGTCTGAGGTGATGACAAGTCGGCATGGCTGCTTCGTTCCGGCCCGCCTAAATGCCGATTGGTGGCCATCACCAGAGTCACGATGGACGAGGTACTTGTAATGTTAACTAATTGAAGTATATACGCATACTTCGAGATACACATGTATTTTGATCCACCAAATGCGCCCTCGTATAGACTTCCAAGTCTCAACAGAAACCAAGCAGCCCCAACAATACACTCAAAAAAAAAGGAATCAACCACGAAGCGTCCTATCACTCCCATAAAGCCTCAGACCAAACTTCTCAAAGGCATCCACACTCTCATCATTCCTTATTTCTTCATTTCTGTCAGCGGTGTATTCTCTGGTCTAGAGATAGTGGGGCTTACGCTCATATCCAACACATATCGTCCGGCAATCTGGCCTGCTTCCATCATCTCATAAATCTTGGGCAGCTCCGACAACTTAGCAAGCTTGAACGGTGCAGAAATCAACCCTCTGGCGAAGAAATCAATGGCCTCCTGTGTATCCAGTCTGTTTCCGACATAGCTTCCCTTGATATTCAACATTCTCATCACCACAGTTATCACACTCGCAGAAACCTTCGCTCCGGGTGGAAGGCCGACACAGACGACTGAACCACGGCTTCGACAGTACTAAAGCGTCGTCAGTTGGTAAAAGATGGCAGCAGAATGGAACCACCTACTTCAGTGGCCTGCTGGAATGGCTTTTCTGATACAGCCAACAAAATTACAGCGTGAGCACCAAGTCCACCTGTGTGTTCCTTGACCTTTGCGATCACGTCTTCCTTCATGAAATCCACGAAGACTTCAGCGCCGAGCTTTTGCGTACATAGCTGTGCCTTCTCATCACCGGTGTCGACTGCAATGGTTCGCAATCCCATAGCTTTGGCGTATTGAAGGGCTAGGGTTCCCAATCCTCCGCCAGCACCAGTGATGACGACTGTGTCACCAGGCTTTGCGCCGCACTCCTTCAAAGCCTTGTAGCTGGTGATACCACCGCACATAATCGGGGCCATAGCGTCGAGCGGGAGGTGCTTTGGGATCCGGGCGGCATGACCGGAGTTGACTAAGGCATAGTGTTGAAAGGTGCCGTCCATGGTGTAGCCGGAGAGCGATGCTTTCTCGCAAAGGGGCTCATCGGAGGCCATACCTATCGTCACATGAGCTTCCGCTTCTAAGGATAGTCCAGGAGTATAGGCTTACAGAAGTCGCATTGACCGCAAGAGCTGTTGAGCCATTTGATACCGGCATGGTCTCCAACTTTAATATCTTTTACAAGCTCGCCGACTGCAACTACTACACCAGTACCCTCATGGCCACCTACAAGTGGTTCCTTGACGGGGATAGGCCAGTCTCCCTTCCAGGCGTGGAGATCCGTGTGGCAGACTGTGGCACGAGATTGTCAGCACAATTGATTCGTTCGATGGCTTGCGAGTCAAATGCTAACCTCCGGAGTACTTGATGTTGACCAACACTTGATCAGGCCCTGGCTTCGGTACGGGAATCTCCTTGAAGTTGATAGGTGCGCCGCACTTCTCGAACACTTGTGCCCACTGCTTCTGAGGGATTTCAGTCGTCATTTTGTTGTGGTTCTTGTTGGATTCTCGGTGGGATATTTTCCGGGTTTCAATTGATAGATATTGAAGAATTAGGTTCGTTAATGGAATTAGGATTGATTGAGAAGAGGAATTGAAATGATTCTTATAAACTGACCATAACCGATGCGTGGTGTCATAACTCCCACGGGGGAGGAACGTCACTCTTGGATCCAAACAAAGGCCAATGACGATTTCGATAGCTCGTACGCAACATACTCTAAGTAGGATGATGTGCAAGCCGGTAAGGCTATTCCGTTACCTCGGGTGTCATGCCACTCTAGAGGTCGAGTATTGTTTGTGTGCTACCTGAGATATTTAGGTCCGATGTCTTGAAGCGGCACTGTCGCGGATCAGCTGAGAATCTACCTGCTGTAGATAGGCTAATGCGGGGAAATCATGAATAAATCTCAAAGTGTGAGGTACAAAAGTGATCCTGCCATCAGTCATTGGCTCCTGCCAGCTAGTGACGAATGGGCCATCCAAACAAGGTTGGGCGAAAAGCCGTTGTCGCCCTCGAAACAGGCCACAAACACTTCAATGTCGGCAGACTCGGCATCCACCGTCGGATGGTATGTGGTCACTGTACATGAGTTATCCATGCGACGTGCATAAGCCACCTTCTCCACTCAGTAGGCTCGACATATGTCGCCCTCGAGCCTACCGCAAATGCATGTCATGATTTCTGACGTTTCGGCGAATGCGATCCCACGATAAGCCAAGTCCGAAGAGGCGCAAGCAGTTACATTTAGATTCTCAGACGATACGGATGTGGAGTGGACAATTGTCGAACCACTTTAAGGCTTTGTGTAGTGGTCTTTATTCTCCACCATCACCAGCTGTTTCACAGCCATCCTCTTGTTAAGAGGAGGTACATACGACTTTGCCTGGCCGCGCCCAAAGACTGCAAAAATACCTGCAAAAAATGCTCTTTCTATTTGCAGCCAAATTTACATCCCCGTTTCTGAGGTTGTTGTGATGCGAATGATTGATCTCATGTGGGGTAGCCATTCTTGCATTGCGATAGATTATTTCCGATGCATCATGCTTGATCCTTGGTTCATCTGAACCTGGGTTTTCAAACCGAATATTTGACTTTCACCTTTGAAATGTCTATAAGTACAAACCTGTGTTGACGAACGAAGGGTTGCATCACCCATCACTATTCACCATCAACAAACAGCCCGTTCACTGCTTCATCGGGGGACCTCCTTCAATACTTGGTCAATTCGTGCCCTCGCTCCGGAAGCTCGAGCCGTTCCGGATCTTTATCACAAACGAAGAATGACGGGGAGCGAAGTCGGCTTGCCCAGAGACCTGAGCGATAGGAACTTCGCTGGAGCACACAGCGGACGAAAGCACAGATATTGTTGGCCACGGGACGAGATGGGCTTTGAACAACGATGAGACGAGATATCCCCGGTCATCTTTTTTGCCAGTCTCGAGACCTTGAGAGTAATACCCAGTGATTATGAGCAGCGCAATGTCTAGCCCAGGAGGAAGACACCATGGAAAATACCTGGCTGCGGAGGGATCTAGGAGATTCAGATCATGAAGAACTAGCAAAACCGAGAACTGCTGTAAAGTATTGTAACTATACACCCAAGACTACCCCAATTGCATGTTCCGGGACCATGAGTTTTGTTTCTCTTATCATAGGTTTTAGCATTGGGATTTGGAGATATATATCTCCCAGATTTCAACGGAAGTTTTCTCTGATTCATTCACCAATTTGTAATTTCGAATAGTCCTATTCGCAGTCGTGGGGTAAGCTGGCTCGGTATTTTGAGAAAGTTGATAGTAGTGATAATAAACAAGCATGCTAAGAAAATAGCAGTGTTGGTGTTTGAGGTACCGCCTGACTCTGATTATCATATACAAGTACATTCCTATTCTTTTTCTACAGAACTTTTCGCATGAAGAATTACGGCGAAGTGAGAATTATCACAAATAGACCATCCGAACAGATTGACATTGAGTGTTAAATCAACAGCTTATGATGCCTTGCATTAGATGGCGGTTGCTGGTTCTGTGGCCAGTACTAGCGCCGCTTGACCGCGGGTTGATTGTTCACCCAGCTGCAGATTGTGAGTTCTCTTTCTGCAGAGACAAACAACCTTCATTGCCGCGCAGGGGACTGGATGCCAAGCATTCCGTGGGGACAACTGACAAGAACCAACACAAAAGACAACAGGCATTGGTGTTTCGTTTCATTCGGCGAGGGGTTTGTATTCTGCATCTTGGGTGGGGAGGTCGTAGTAGGAAGGTTGTAGTTCGCACATGGAAGGCGATATCAGGGATGTTTTTTAGCTTCGGTTCCATATGGGAGCAGGGATTTTAACATTCCACTTGCATGGCGAGTACCGGTATTCGGTACGGCCAACGAAATCCGGCAGCGGAGAAGTGCCTGGGACAACCCCGATATGAAAGCCGCAAAGTCCGATTTTTGATGCCGACTTTGTAGAAGGGATAATGGGTTAATGAATGCTCTCTTCTTTCAGGGGCCATCAAGCAATTCGTGAAGTTCTTCTCTCCATATTCTAGATCATATACATATCTTCTACTAGCCGCCGTCGAATGCTGTTTTCTGTGCATAAGGAGCTTGAACCGGAAGAGATTTCGTCTCGGATGTGCCACCGAATGTTATGCTTCAAGGATTTGTATGCACCCCCAAAGTAACATTCAAAACGAGCACTCTCCGGGTTTTGGATCGTGGTGTTGGGATTGGCAGGCAGGGATGATTTTCGGAGGCGAGTCTTTTGGCAGGTCGATGATTACCAGCCACAAGGGTGGCATTTGGCATGGCAGTTTGAGATCGTACATGTTGAAACGTACTCAGTTTTAACGACTACATCACAACTTGCAGTTCTTCAGCAAAAGACAACATCCGGCCTAAAAGTCTACTCCTCAATGATGCAACATCAAGGCAGCCACACGAACATTGGCGTTTTACTACCAGCAAAACCAATGCCGCTCTGATACCTCTGCCACTTGGTTACAGCGGTATCTGATCGCCCAATTCAGATGCTTTACAGAAATAGTTGCGAGCAACGCCTCCACCGTTGGATTTTTGTGATACAATCCAGTCATGTTTGCACGCGGGTTGAGAACTAGGGTCCCACTATTCGTATCTTGAGGCCGGTAGTTATTTGAAGGTGTGGAACCGTTGGAGAAGATAACCTCACATTTGTACAACGGGAGCTCATACTTCTTATGACCTTTCCCATCTCATGTTTTTCACTTCACTGCTTCAGCTTTTCGGTAAACACTTGGTGTGTAGTGTTTCCTTCAGTCCTTTCTTCGTTTTTATATTTTACATTCTTCTCTAATACTATTTCACTGGGACGGGATTCCTCTGCAAAAAATTTTACGCAGGCCGAACATTTAGGATCTATTTAATACTCTATTCTTGTGAGTCGAAATATTGGGAAGCTTTCAGAGGGGAATGGAAACTGACTGGGTGTTTGGTGATAGCTTGTATTCTCCCCTCCTGGTGAGGTAAACAAGAGTTCAATATGCGTACCCCACGGTTTATCGAATGCTCGCGATCTGGCTTATTAGCCCTGGCGGCGCTACAGCTATTAGGCGGGATTGTACATGCTATGCCTACACCACCACAGAAAACTCCCGCATACGGACATATCTACGGAGACAAGCCGGCATCATCGGTACCAGAGTATGAGGTGGAGTATCCCAAACCAACGAAGAAGTACAGGAAGCCCAGTCCAACAGAGCATGCCCCGAAGGTGTCGGTTACAACGGTACATGAGACGGTGCATGTGGTAGAGACGGAGTCAGTTCATGTTACAGAGCGCGTTACTGAGCACGTTACGGTACATCAAACGGAGACGGTGCAGAAACATGTTACTGAGCATGTAACGGTGAGGATACATGGACATGGCTTTATTCGGGAGAGGCATGGCATCAGTGAACTGACATAACGAAAGGTGGTCTCGACATTACCGCCGGTACACATCACAATGACAGAAGTTTCAAAGCTACATGTCACAGTGACAGAGGTTTCACAGCATATTGTTCCTACAACAGTAGTGTCGCTCGAAACACTTGTGGTGAGCTTCTTTTCGTCCTATTCCTACAACCCTAACCCTGGAAACTGACGACGAGTGATGATACAGCATACGGCGATATACACAAGCATTGTCCCCACAACAATTGTGCATACTCTTGACCCAATCATCCAAACTGTCCAGAAATACGTTACGGACACTGAAACCATGATTCACACTGAGCTACGGGAGGTTGTATCCACCGAAGTTCAGATCTCGCACCTGGTACAGACTCAAGTTGAGACGCAGGTGATGGTTCATTCAACCACTGCGACTGCGACTGCGACTGCCACTGAGGTGGTCAATAAAGTCCAGACTGAGACAGTGTATAATGTGCTGACCGAGACTGATACTGCTACTGCAACGGAAGTGGTCCATAAGGTCCAGACTGAGACCGTACACAATGTACAAACCGAGACTGCAACTGCTACAGAGGTGGTGCACAGCGTGGCTACAGAGACTGAAGTTTCGGTTGTGCATAGTGTGGATACCAAGGTTATCAACAAAATTCAGACGGAGACTGTCCACAATGTCTTAACCGAGACTGCTACTGCTACTGCTACTGCTACGGAAGTGGTCAATAGCGTCCAGACTGAGACGGTCCACAAGATCCAAACTAAGACCGCCACGGCTGTTTCAGTAGTACACAGTATAGCTACGGAAACCGCTATCTCGGTGGTACATAGCGTAAATACGAAGGTTGTCAATAAGATCCAGACCGAGACGGTCCACAATATCAAAACAGAGACCGCCACCGCTTTGTCAGTAATTCATAGTGTAGATACAGAGGTTATTCACAGCATTCAAACAGAAACCGTGCACAAGACACAGGTGATCAACAACATCCTCACCAAAGTCGCAACGGAGACGGCCTTCTCAGTGGTACATAGTGTGGCAACGGAAACGGCAACCAGCGTGGCTACAGAGACTATCCATAACGTCAAAACTGAGTTGTTGCATAACACACTGACAGAGACCGCTACTGCAACTGCGACTGCGACTGCCACCCAAGTCATCCACAGCATCCAAACTGAGGTTGTAAATAGTATTCAGACCGCAACTGAGACCATCCACAACATCAAAACTGAGGTGTTGCATAACACTCTGACTGAGACCGCTACTGCTACCGCTACCCAGGTTATCCACAGCATCCAAACTGAGGTCGTAAATAGTATTCAGACCGCAACCCAGACTATTCATGACGTCCAAACGGAGGTGTTACACAGTATCCTGACGGAAACGGTCCACAACATCCAAACCTCTCTCATACAAAGCATCACCACCGAGACTACCACAGCCCTAGCAACTGAAACTCTCCATTCGACGACCAGTAAGCTCTACGCCGGAGTACCCCAGAAATCATCAGTAGTCTATCTTACCTCCACCGTCACCAGCTGTCTTACCACCTCAGCCCCGGATTATGCCTCTACGGCCATGCATCAATCCCCAGCCGCAACCCACACAGTCACTGTTGGCGGAGAGGCAGGACTAATTTACACTCCCCCACACATCTCGGCGGCAGTGGGCGATACAGTGCACTTTGTTTTCTATAGCCAAAACCACACTGTCACACAAAGTACCTTTGACAAGCCGTGCGTCAAAAACGCTGTTACCAGCGCAGATTCCGGCTATCGACCAAATATTGACAACGCCGTGGTACCAGCCCCAACATGGGACTACACTGTCGACACCGCAGACCCAACGTGGTGGTACTGTGCCCATGAAACCCACTGGTAATTTACCAATCTCTCTATATCTAGCTTCCGCTATATGCTAACGCTCTGAAGTGGGAAGGGCATGGTATTTGCCATCAATCCAACGGCGGAGAAGACATTTAAAGCATTCAAGGAGGCGGCAGTAGCACAGAATGGGACTGATGTGGGATATATCCCTAGCGAAGGTGAGTCGACTGTACTGTGTATCTATCCCGTGTTGTTTGCTAAGTAGTTCTTCAGTTCCAACTACATTTGTGCAAGTGACGTCCACCTTCAATTCTTCATATGCTATCCCAACACTTTCGTTGGAGGGACCCATACCCACCTCCCTCGTTACCGCACCGGCCAAAACCTCCACAGCAGAACCGGCAGCAACTACTGCACCACCGAGTGAAGACGCTGCGGATGAGTCTCCAGTCCTAAACCTGGGAGATTACACCAACACGGCGTTGATGAGCAACGCGCTGATTTTCCATATGCCCACCGGTTCCCCCTAATTCTTAGACTTCTTACCCTTTTCTTTATACTGTAATAGTATTGTTTACATGCTGCTTGGCCGGCGGCACCTTGAACGTAGTTACTCTCGTACATCTATTTTTTGTCGCTCAATAATAGAGAATGAATGACTGGTTTCTACGAGAGCAGATTGCAAGTGGGCAACGAGTTTCCTTTGTTGCTTGTCTCTTTTTGGCATTTTGGGGAGTACTTTCCTTTTCATTATTCTTTTTACAGCTGGCCGTGAGGGGGGAGAGTAAGATAGCCAGACTACCTCGTAGTGGCAGTATATAAAATATTAGTAGCGGACAGGAGTAGAATAGAAGATTGGGTTGAGAGTTAAAGAAGTTACTAAGTCCCACAATTTTGGTGATGTCACTGTGTGAAAGAATCTGTACACATATACAAGAGATAAAAATGGTATCAATATATGGGAGCAGTAGTGCTCATGAAGTTTTATTCAACACGTCTTCTATTTCACCAACGATCCAACACACATCATACCACTAAGCTTCAGTTAACCCCGCCCTCTTCAGTCAAAAACGAACAGCTTTTCATAGCCCCCAAACCCCCCATTTCAATCTTCGAACTTGAAGATATCATGCCCGCAACAAGTTACATACAGTAATAAATAAACTCCCAAAACCAAGGGAAAAAAGCGCATGCAATCATAACTCCCAAAAACAAAAAAAAGGCGTAACGTAAAAAAGGTAAATGCCTATTCACCCGAATGAACCACCTGGCTAGCCCCACAACCCAAAAGAGAAAAAATGACCTATCTTACATATTCGTCGTCCACGCTTTGGCTCATCACTATCTCCCAACTCCATTAACTCTCTCCATTGGCGCTTGTCTTTGTCCATTCTGCTGCTGCTGCTGTTGTGGTGGTGGTTGTTGCTGTTGCTGTTGCTGCTGTTGTAGCTGTAGCTGTTGCTGCTGCGGTTTCGGTGGTGCTGCATTCCAGACAACTTCATGGCATCTTTTCACGACCTCGCCAACAGCTGGCAATTCACTGGCTGCGCCAGTCCGAAGGCCTTCCCACCCATCTCCTTCCTCATTCCACACCTTCTTAATATCCTCGCAAATGCGTCTATCCGGGGCCGGAAAGACTCCCGCTGCCGGATCGCAAAAATACCAGTACAGAGTGCTCCGCCTTTGTTTCAACCTCACATCCACACCGTAATTCTTGGCTCTATACTCCATCCTAAACCAATCGATACTCCGGGTGATGATGCAGAATTCTTCCACCGAGGTGGTTGGCGAGAGAGTGCTCTCTACTTCGTCGAAAGCAATGAGTAGCGGGAGCGTAGAAGAGAGAGCTTTGATAACGGTTTCTAGGCCAACATGGTTAAGTGTATTCTGCAAAAGCTGCTGCAGACGGATATGCGGCGAATTTTTCGGAAGGATAAGCTTCATCTCCGTCTCCCCCGTGAAGCTGATTTCCGCCGACAATTCTGGTGAGTCAGAGTATCTAAAAAGTACGCGCCCCAAAGACACGTGAAGGCAGTTAAGTTTAAACTTTCTTATGATTGAGACGAAAGAGATGAGCCGTTCTATGCGGTGAAGTTTTTCCACAATCTGTGGAATAACGGGAACACCAACGGCGACGACGAAGCGAATTGCATAGCTGCCTGATTGTGGGTGAAATGAGACGTCGGATTCTTCTGCTGCTATGTTGGTGGAGTCGAGCTGTGTCATGGGTTCCTTTGTCCGGCCAAGGACGATAATAGTGCAGTGGCCGTCTTGGGCTGCCAATCCCTGGAATGAGAGCCGGAGCACGTCGAGGCCCCATGATGCCTTGATAAGGCTCGAGAAGCGGACATAAAGGTCTGGGATCTGTAGGGATGAAGAGTATGTAATACCAAGAACTTTACTGGGTAGGAAGCGATGAAGGGTGTGTTGCTGCTCCAGTTGGCGGCTGTTGACAAGGTGAGAGATGAAAGCTGCTGCCATCTTTTCAAGGTTCTCAAGGAAACGATAGGTTACATTTGTGTCACCTTTAGTCGGGATCTGGGCAGCAGCTGATATACTCCATTGACTTGGTTGTTCCTGGCTGGAGTGGGGTTAGTCATGCGAGTGATGCAGTGTGGACAAGGGGCATACATTTCAGTTGCCCACCAGCTTTCGCCAGTGTCTTGTTGGACGAAGGTGATAATCCAGTTCCGACACCACCCCGTCCGTCGCATGTAAAGCATGTACCGGGAGTTGGGAGGAAAGTTTTGCTTGAGTTCGTCGGCGCGAATATTGAGTGATTTGAGGATTTCCCAGCCCATACATCTTGCCCGTTGTTCCACCTCCTCTTGCATCGCCATGTTTTTGAATCGTAATAGTAGATCAGAGGCGCTGACTGGCCTGGCATTCATTTCGTATTCCATCTTTGCCGCCCTCTCTGATGGTTTCTGTAATGCGTATCGCCCTGTTACAGGCTCCACCAGCACCTTGCATATCCGGGACGGAGTCAACTGAATCTTCAAATACGACTCGAAGGAATCCGTGGGGTGCGTCGCTAAAGTGACAACCCCGGGAGCAGCAAATAATGGCGACTTGAACAGCTTTTCTCGAAGGGTAGTGAGGATATGTTTGGTATGCATAGCAATTGTCGTTTTCACCAGCGTTTCCGCCGACAAGTTGGCGACATCCAGCGGGACCTCAACATCCTTCATTTCCATTCCATCCCGCATCCAGCGTACACCAAGCCTACACGGATTCTGACCCACGCCGCGTTTTATACCCACTTCAATCCAGCTCTTCTCTCCCACTCTGTGCGGCCAGTATTGTATTACTAACGTCCGCTTATGCTGCTGTATCTCTAGGTGCTCAGTCCAGCGTCCCCGCCGCATTTCGTGCGTCTGTCGTAGTAATATCTGGATCTTGCTCGTCAAAAAGTAGTCGTGTAGAAAGTCGTAGATGCCCTCAAGCCCGCTCTCAGCCAATATCTGGTTCCCTCTAGCCTCTATTGCCCGGAAAACACTGGGCGGGAGTGGTCGAATTGCTGGTTCAAATATTGGCCGCACTTCGATCACGTATAATTGCGATTCCGGACTTTCGTCGCCAATCGATAAGTCCACTTCAAATTCGTCTGGTGCCGTAAACGTCGCGCGGCCCGAGGCAATCCTATAATCCCGGAAATGTGGCGGAAGTGTCTCATGTAGGCCGAGTCGTATTGCAAGAAGGGCATTGATGTTACGAAGGATTTTTAAGATCTCGGCGGAGGTAAGAGGCGGCGGCGGAACGTATCGCTTCTATCGATAGTCAACAAACGGTGCGTATTCCTATTGAGATTCTTCTGGAAAACCCACCATCATGCGCGTCTTCGGGTTCCCGGTGGATAGCACCTCGACTGCCGTTGCCAGATCAGGATTGGGAATCCTACAAACATCAGCGCTTTTTCCCAGAACACCGCATTCACACTAAGAACCTACCTCGCCCTCCCAGTTGACTTCCGGATATCACAGAGTACTGTAACCATTCCATCAAACACACGGCACTGATTATCCAACCACGCCTTCAGATCGATCACGTCACTGACAGCGCCCGCATCATTTGACCACATCGTAAGCACTAGCAGCTTGATAAACTGCTTCCTCGTGCTTTGAGCATATTTGACAATTCGTGCCTTCTTATCTTCACTCGACATCCCCGATGATGAGATTGACTCAATCATCAACTGTAACTCGTTGAACGAGTCCTGCACAAGCCGGTTGACCAACAGTGACAGCGGCACAAAGCCATGTGTGATCTTGGTTAGCGGAGGCGCTCGTACTTCAAGGTCTGCAGTCCGTTTCTTTGTCACCACAGCGCCCGATCCATCGCCGCCCGAGTTCGCCATGCTGTGGCTTGTCCGTAGTGCGCCGGGCGTGAGAGCCTGTGTCATGTCGGAACTCGGAGCGCACAATCGGCCGGTGACGTCGCGTGAGGTGGGGGATGCGGCCCCGTTCGTTGTGTAGGTTTGCCGGTGGTCTGTCGCTCTACAGGAATTTGGGTGCCGTTTGTCGTTTGCGCCGACGGGAGTGAACGAGAGCGGTCGGGCGGTGATGATGTTGTCAAAGGAGCTGGATTGGTCGTGAGCGGAAAAGTTGGGGGGCGTTTTCTTAGATGTCGGTGATTGTTGATGGTAGGATGTTAGGCAGTTCCTGAATAGCAGCTGGTCGTTGGGTGAAAGAGATCAATCTTCATTAGCCAAACGCCAAACTGTTTCGCGTAACGGCTGGGCACTACAAAGCACGTGCACACCTTCCATTGTCAATTCATTCACTGGAAACCACTACGAGTAACTGCTCCCAGCAACAAAGAAGTGCGCGATTGGTCGCGATGGATAAATAACCATAATTCAAACTCAGGGTATACAATGTGCAGAGCTACTCAAAATTAACCGCCACCTTTAGCTCTAGGAGGCGAACCCTATCTCAGCCCATCAAACACCCTCATTATTCCAAAAGCAGACATGTATGTATGTATCTCTGCAAACAAATACTCCAACAAAAGCAACCAACGCCACTCAGCATGCATAGCGACACAGCAGAGCCAGATATAGTACCCAAGCAAAATCCAAGAAAGACAAAAACGCCACGCCAAAAAGACTCCAATGCAAAAAATCATGTCTCCCATCATTACTAGGACCTCTCAGCACCCCCATTCAAGTTCATAGACCGTATCTCGTCTTCTGCCTCAGCCATTGCATTTCGCAGTTCTTCCGCTGCCAATGCCCGCCCTTCGCGCCGTCCCCGTGATACATCAACGCAGTAGATCAACGGCAATGGGGCTAGCAATAGCACCGCCAGAAACCAAAACGCAACTCTAATATTACCGTATTTGTCTGTTATAGCGCCTACGATCGTCGGGCCAAAGATACTGCTGCCTTTGTCAGTAACTGCATACAGTGCGTAAAAAGCAGCTTCACTCCCAGGAGGAACTTCACAGGCAACAAGTTAGAAAGACCCAAACAAAGGGGAAGAGGGGTGAGATTGAGAACGTACTGAGTTCTCCAAACACAGATCTGCAATATCCACTAACGCCGCCAAGGACAAACCCATACACCGCGCCTAGAAGGTACATTTCCCAGGGACTCGTCAATCCGCCTACGCCGGCCCTCTGCACCGCCGGTATAAAGCCCATCAACCCATAGATCGGGATGGTAAGGAAGACGCACATACAAATGAGAATTGTTTGGCTCGGGGTTCTATTAAATATGGTTGATATCTTGGGCCAGCCGAAGGCACCGAGCACACCGGTGACTGTTGAGACAACACTTATTAGAGCTAGCTCAGCTGGCTTCATGTGCAAATTCGTTTTCCCAAACAGAACAGCAGTGCCAGAAACTGTTGCCACACCATCCGAGACCAAGAACCACGCAGCCAGGAACAACATGACATCCTTAAGGCGACGAGCGCGAAGGACTGTCTTGCCCAGTCCCACCCACGAGTATTTTATATAACCCCACCATGATCTGTCATGAACAATATGGCTGGAGATAGCCGAGCCATTTGTTGCGCTCTCTTTGTAGAGTGTTGGAAGCGGCGGGCCAGGTCTTGGACGGAGCCAAAGCGCTGCGGGAAGGGTGAAGACGAACCACCAAATCCCAATGATGAAGAGAACAACCTTCAGCGATTGCAAGGTAGAACCAGTGTATAGAACAACCATTATTGAGAATATCTGAAGCAACACTGCAGCCGTATAGCCAATGGCTATGCCATAGCTGCTGATTTGAGTGCTAAGTGCCAGATCCGGACTGTTCTTTCCCTTTGGGCCCTCACCATTGCGAGCAAAGGCTTGCGCTGATTCAGTATTGGTAAGGAGAGAGTGGCCTTCAGTGCTATTAGGAGTGTGGATTTCATCCAGCTCATCCCCATACAAGAGCGTTGGATGATGTCGAACGAGAACGGGTAGGAAGGCATTAAGCAGTACGAAGGACGCGCCGAACCCGATATTTCCGAGTATGGCCCAAAGCGCAGATAATATATAGACAGGAGGTGACACAGAAATGAATAACATTGTGGCGATACTCCCGATCATGGCGAAAGCTAGTAAGAGGCGTTTACGATAGGCACCTTCCCACATAGTCAGCCAGAGCTCAAAGGAATTGCACCAGAAGCTTGATAATACCATGGTCTGCTGCCCCAGACATAGACACTATTATAAGAGACTGTAGAAGCACCGACAGCGAGAATGTGTACCTATTGCGCCCTCGAATTAGATGCCTCTCAGCGCAGAAGCTTAAGGAATCTCTCTTACATGGCAAAAGAAGCTGTATTGATCCGTGCTCCGAGTATATACACAACGCATTGACCGTCCTTCTCACCCGGAAGCCCTAGATCTTGCGATATCCCAGTACATGGAGTGTTCCCGTCTGACAGCAGTACCCCGTTCTCCCTAGCCAATTGTTCCAGAGTGACGGGAATGAACGAGCCAATACCACAAACTACAAATACCTCGGCGGCCCAAGCATATGAATACCATCCCATGAGTTCTTTTCGTGAAGTAGGTCGAATATCCTGTCCAGGGAATAGTGGTGTGGGGCTTCGTCGTCGGGGAAATCGCACTGTTGTGAAGTCAGATTCGTCGACATCTGACATGGAGCGCTCGTCGTCTGCGTCGTCTGGGTTTGGATCGGCCAGATTGTTGTAGTGGCGGGCGGGCATGGCGACAGCAGCTGAAAGGGCGAAGGATTGAGACAGTTGTGCACGGAGAGAAGTCGAGGGAAGGCTGGTCTTGATGTGTACTTCCGGTTCCAAGCTCACCAACCCCCAAGCTTCTTTTCTGGTTAGTTAGTGTGGATGGGTTATTACCCGGACTCTGGCGTCATTGAGGTCAGTCTAAGACTGGAAGGCTGGTCTAAGTGTCACGGGCGACGAGTTGATAGAACCCGGCTCAAAGAGGCCGTACACATATGGCAAAGAAGGAGCTTCATTCCCGTTTGAATTCGGAGCTTGTAACAGTACGGTAAAGTGGAATCATAGCACGCCCAAGCGCCACCTAAAATTTTATTCGTAGAAAAGAAAACCCAACGCCGCTTTTTACCCCATCCTCCCTCCTTCTAGTTCCCTCGAGTGCCGGCGGTCAACAAGCGGTAGAACTACGCGTCGGCTTGCTTCAGGGGCTTGTCGGCTGTTCAACAAGATAGTGTTAGGACGCTATTAGTAGAAGGGTAGACATACTTACAGGAGGCAACTTGTTTGTACTCTTTAGCACGAGCGTACTTCAGACCATTACTGAGAATGTAGGCTGTGGAGAACGCGCAAGCAGCAGTAGCGGTATATAAGAGAAGTTCTGCGCGGTGGCGTTAGGCTGTGGTGGCGATAAGGAGGGAAGGAACAATGCTACACACCACCGGCATAGTGCTAGGCTTCTAAGTTCAACCATCAGCATACACTGGAGGGAATGAGAATCAATTGGGCCAACCAGTAGAGATGTAACGCTGGCTGGTTTGTTTGCTTATTTTATTCATACTGCATTCACTCTATCTAGAGTATGGCAGTGCCCGATTCCCCTCCCCTGGCTAAGTGGGGGAGCTCCTCTCCTTCCCCGACGCTGGCTAGTTGGGCGGACAGGCTTGAGGAGCGGCTTGCTGAGAGCCGCGACGACTGAATAGTAGTTAGTACTTTGACACTTTAGAAGTGAGCAGCAAGGAATACCTTTGGTGTAAAGCATTGTGCTGACGTCATGGTTGATGGAATGAAGTTTATGTGTCTATCGCATTGGTGAGGAGGTGAAAGGTCGATTGGACCCCGATGGAATAGAACACTTCCGGTATCAACCCCACTGACACCATCACTTGTCCCCAATTAAAAAGATCAGCCCCAAGTTGGCCTTGTTTACTAGAGGAACCAACTATCTTCCATTGGTACGTATGATAGTTTTCTCTACCGTTACGCGCTTTCACCATCATCTCCAGACTAGCTACCTCCCGCAATAAGATGCATTACATGATATGTGAGCCCAAAGCGAATCCCACCTCTGTCGAGATTTTAGAAGGCGGGGATTATGACAGGCATTTCTCTCTCTAGATCCCAAAACTAAAATTTGCGTTAAGACGTAGTGCATGTGAGCCTTTGCAAGGGTATATTAAGGACCGGAATATATGTTTTATGTGATAGAGAGAAGGAGAGAAGGAGAAGAGATTTATGTGGCAGCGCTAGTGTGAAAAGTTAGTAATGTCGGGGAAATATCCCCAGGTTCATGAGCTATCACATCCGGAGACCGATGCCGAGCATCACTGCCGGGGCTAGACCTACTCCTCGGCATGGGGGCCGCAAGCCACCGGCCTCATGCCCGCAGCCGAACGCCACACAAGCCATCAGGCCAAATCCCGTGCCAACACACGATGATCTGATGGTACGCGATGATGATACAAATTAGCACAGTTTCTTTCAACGGGTTTACCATATGCATTGTCCTTTCCTGGTTGTAACACTCATTATCGCCAACCATGCCGACTCAGTTTCCGAACTTCAAACCTCCAAATTCCCGGGTTACTCCTCATGACCATGAGCGCTAACGACTCCTACATAAGCCTCCTCGACTGCTCTCTCTCCGTCCAGGATTCCAATGGACAAAAGCCATCTAAGAATCCCTTGAAACGTTTTGTTTCAGCTTTAAAGCGTGAGCTCCACGAAGTTCGCTCCTTCAGCTCCCTGTCACTCAAAGAGGTCCAAGAAATCAACCGGCAGAAGATGATAGCTTAGAAACAGCGGCAAATTCCTATAACCGATCCATTCGATCGCTAATTAATGCGGGGGGACAGACAAATGAAGCATCAAGAGAACATGGAACGCAAGTTTGGGACCGTTGGGTTCATATTGGCGAAAGGTGCGGAAAGTAGTGGGTGCTGTGCAACGGCGATAACTACTGGAGGAGTCAGAGCTGGGGTCAGAGCTGAAGCTGGAGCCGGAGGAGTGCATTTGTGATGCATACCGCCGCAGTTGTGGTTTTAATTGCGGTAAGTATTTGATATGCTGTGTTAGTTGAATATGACAGCCTGTTTAATCCAACCAAACAGGCAGACGTCAACCTTGTGTCGCATCGCCGATTCTATTATAAATTTACACGTTGAATGAGTACGGCCGTTTAAGATCTAAGAATGCCCGTATTGTTTGAAGCGCTGCCGTCTATACGTTTCACGTAGTTCAACCCTCTCAGTCAAAGAACTCCCAAAAGCTACCCCCGTTTTGCGGCTCCTGCTCTTGAGGAGGATAGTATGGTTGCCGTTGTTCCTGAGGTGGTTGGTACGAATATGGATCTCTCTGCTGTTGTTGTGATGGTTCTGGCGACTGATATTGCCCTTGCTGTGGGAATTGTTCTTCATGTTGTCCACCCATATAACTTCCCATAGCACCCCCTATCATGCCCGCACCAATACCGTCGGCCACCTCTCCATCGTTTCTCCCAGCATTGTGCTCACCTCTCCCGAATACGCCTATCGGCATAATCCCACCAGTCCTATCGAACTATGTCGACTAAAGTAATCAAAATCAATGGACACTGCGGCTGCTAACATTACTGATCTCTCATCTAATGTCATCCCCCGTCTGGCGGCTACTTCTCCGACCCCCTGTAGTTCCCGGGTTTCTGTTGCTGGTGAGAGAGGGACGCGATATTCGTGTTGCTGGTGTGTTCGGGATTAAGTGACCGGGCTCCGCGGCAACGCTGGCGGCATCCATACGCAGGGCATAGACACCTGTGTCAATAAAAATTTCTCGGCCAAACCCAGCAAAACTGCGATTTACGGAGCCAATTAGACGTGGTGGTTGGTCATCCGAGAGGAGAGAGAAGTCCCTACATCCAAAAAGCCGTCAGAACTTAGAACGAAAGAGCCCACCTTTAATCGTACCATAACAAAATGGGCTCATCAACATATGAGAATTACTTGCGCATTCCTCCTCTTCCGCCGGCGACAGGTTCATGGTTCGGGACGGAGCAGTCTTCAGGCTTGTCATGGTAGAGGACGAGGTTATATCTCCTTCTCCATATATGCCATTGCTGTTGGCACTCCCCTATAATTCTATACAGATCCTGTGTGACATAGCTCGGTACACTCGCAGGAGATTTTGGGTCTATTGGATCATATACCGTAATTGTCGAGTTGATGAATGAAAAAGGGTTGTGGAACTTCAGACACGTTAAACACTGTCCACATCAATAGTCGAGCGAACCGACCCTTAATACTTCAACCCCGTGCTTGTCAAAAACATGTGTAAGAAATGATTGGTGTGTCCGTGCCCATTGCCGCATCAGTAGCTGAGCGAAGCTACTCTCTTCTTCTTCTACAATGAACCCTACAGAATTACCGTTAGGATCCATAATAACATATTTGTTTGCTTGCTCATAACCGCTATTGTTTTATTAGATTTATGTGCAACGCTCTGCAGCGAGTATATGCATCCATACATCAGTATATTCCCAAGCTCTAACTGCCGTTGTATAACCAGCGCAGTTCTCAAGTAGACGTGCCGCTGGATGTTTTGAAGTGATGGCGGCGCCAGGATCTTCGGGGACATAAGACTGGTGTGGAGAGAGAGTTGTAATGCAGGACGGATGTTTCCTGAGTGCTAGATGCGGGCCGAAGGAGCTCATTGCTGGCCTTAGTAGCATTATCTGGGATTCCGGTCGGTGGAGGGCGGCGTCTGATGGTGTTGCGAGGTCCGGTAGTTCCTCTTGACGATCGCAAGGAGGAAAGTGAACGAGATATGATGGCCAGTCGGAGGACTTTTGGTATTGCGGAAAACGACATTATTGGTAATGTCGATGAATCAAGCTCTGAGGTCATTGTCGATATTTGGCATCTTGGCACACTTATATATAAACCTTACCTCTGTTGAATTCATCCCAAAGCAACACCAGTAGTCTCGGAGCCCCTGGCGGGCCACAAGGAGGTTATTAGAGAAGCACCCGATGGGCTTTGCACCGGCCCTATCGATGAGGACAATCTGCTCGAATGGGAGTGCTTCATATGCGGTTCTCATATTCCTTTCAAAGGCAGAGTGTTCCCTGCGGCCCTCAGCTTTCCTAAGGCACGCCTCAGGTTTTGGTTTTGTGAGGCATTGACTGTACTAAGTAACGGCAACAGGACTATCCTCTGAACCCTTCAAAGATGAAGTTTACCTGCGAAATGTTCCACCCGAATATCTACAAAGACGGTGCTGTCTGCATATCGATTCTGCATTCCCCGGGCAATAATCCAAACCAGTGCGAGGATGCGAGCGAGAGGTGGTCACCAGTCCAAAGCGTAGAGAAAATCTTGATCAGCGTTATGAGCATGCTGGCTGGGCTGAACAATGAGAGTAGTGCCAACATTGATGCTTCGAATATATGGCGGGGTAATAGGAAAGAATACATCGCGAAACTCGCCAGAGCTTTCAAAGATCGCATGAATTTCAGAAAGCATCCTGAACTTTCGCGACTTTCTACTGCTTCTGTGGCTTTCAGCACTTCTTGACGCTGAACCCTGGTTTTTCTCAAAAATCGCTTATATTTCTGAAAACACCTGAACTTTCGCGGTGCTCCACCGCTTTCGCAGTCTCTCCTTTCGCAACCTTTCCCATGAACTTTCTAGCTTTCCTCCACTTTTGCAATATCTTCATTAGCAGCTAGTATATTTTGTCTTGTACAATGTTCTATGGAGGCACGATTGCGTATACGACAATATCATATTCGCTATTTATCTATCGACAGCGACTCCGGGTTTACCTACAGATGGGTGGAGATAGTTCTTAAGTGCACTTGGAAATGGGAGCTAGCTAGAGACGGTCAAGATGGACTCACTCCAAGGTTCCGTTGGACGATTCCAGCCAGCGACTGACCTCCAAATCTATGGAACATTAAGGTTACATTACATCGATTTCAGCCAACGACTAGTCTATGAGTCTATCTCTGCGTGCTATTGGTAGGTGCGTATATGTATATATATCCAGCTCCGAATCCTCCTCAAAGACAACTTCCGACTCCCAAGTACACTCCCATCTCTAAGGCACTTGGGTACTGTCTTTAGCCTGCTCAGTGTCACCGTCGATAGATAGATAGGTTATGATAGGACAATTGAAATCACCCAGAGTATACCGGTCCGGTAAACCTACAGTCAATACTATGCTGGGTCAATAAACCTAAGGTTTATAATTTCCTAGGCTGGTGAATCTAATGCTGATCTGTATACAAAGCGTTTCCAAAATACACATTTTCAGCTATGAGCACCGGTATCTGTACGAGTACGCAAGCACTTTGGGTAAACGATGACCTGAAGGTGTTGGACGTTATGTAGTATGCAAAACTTTTCGGTAAGGACTTGGGATTGTCTGGGGATCTCAAGTGACAGGCCGTTACGCACAAGTCGTTTGATCGTGGGCGATAGCCGTTCAATTCTAAGTTGAGGCTTTTGGATACGAGGTCCTTGTTGGCTTCGACGCTGGGCGTACATGTGTGCGGATCTACCAAAATCTACTCTTCCAGGCACCAGAGGTGGATGTTGACATTGTGTTTTAATCATTGGCAAGAGACTTCTTCAGATGCAAGCATCTTTCCATCTTCTATCATCTCAGCCAAAGGCAGAAAGGTACCAAACTCTCAATCTACAAGTCTCTGGAAGGAGCACACCGGAACCCGGAACCATTTGTCCATGAAGACTACAAAACATCGATGCTATAACTCGGTCAAATATTGATGCAGTTTTATCAATGAGAAGGTGCTCATGCTTATAATTACAAAGTCAGGCTTGGCCAATGCAATGCGGTAGAAACCAGCAGACGTAAGCCATATGGAATTGAGTTGTCTCGTCCCCAGACTCTCGTTGCCTTAGCTCACTGTGGATAACGAGGTACGAGTAGCAACACCACTGGAGGCTGAGCACGAGACAAGGAATTGAGTTGTAAAGACTGCATTTCGTTAACCTAGATATACAATTTCGACTTAACACGTCCCAGTAAGGAAACTATCACCATTAAATGCCTTCATGCGATCATTAGCGCAGTAGCTTTGCAGAAGGGTGAGGATGTAGCGGTGCAGTTTATTTGGGAAACGATCTTGAAGACTATATTATCCCTACTATATAACACATGAGGACGCGAAATTTACCCGACCGGGGGAGAGCCGGAGACGAGTTCGAGCCAACTTTGAGAGAGAACCAGCAGAAGTATGGAAAACATATTTTCGGGGTACCGTATGGTTTCCACACGCATGTTCCCTTGTAGGAGAAGAAAAGACGAAGGGTGGGTATCATCTCTGCATGATAGTATTCTGTGTAGTGTTACAGACGAGGCTAGTTCGGGGCTAGTCCCCGGACACCTCGTTCTGCCAATCTTTTTATCTCGTGGTCCCAAGACTTGAGCAGTGGTTTCGCTCACCATCTCAGGATATTGTCTTACCACATACTCTCCATGACATCATCCGCCTCCTTTGCTTTTCAGTCCCTCTTTCTATATTCAAACCGCTATGGCCCTACCTTCCACCGCTTCCCTGCCATCCCTAGCTTTCCTACCGTGACCGTCAATGGGCATCTACCCCAACGTCTACCTAATCTTCTCTAGCTTCCTGCCCTTCCACCTATTCCACCTCAGCAACCTCCACTTCAGGCTGTACAAGCCGTTCTTTACCGAGAGAATAGCCTTAGCTGAGAATCTCGCTCGAGTAGCCTCACTGTATATCACTCACAGAGTCTCGAGATTTGTCTAAAAAAAGTCCTGGGATATCTCGTTTAGTCGATAGGCCGGTCTCATCAGTCTCGGGGCCAGAATCCGGGATGGAGTCCCGAGATAATTCGTCTCGTGTGCAACACTAATTCTGAGTGGCCAACCCGTGTACCATATGTATATCCTTTTCGGTGTATAGAATAGACGTATATGCTCAAGTATAGCTAGAAGTGGGTTCAAAAACCTGGCAAATGGTTATACTCCTGTTCGACCAGCAATCACTTCCTTGACTTCATTTCGTCTCACTCGGTGTTCTCGGAAACCCTAATCCACGTATTATCGGCAAAACATTTTTAGCGCTGAAGCACTGAGGCCTTTAAAAGCCAAACTCAACACTACATCTAACTCTTCCTCTTTTATTCACTAGTTTTACTCACAACTCACCACCCGCTGCACGCAACACCTGTTTGAAAAGGTATGCTTTCACTTCGCCTTTTATCTCTGAGATGCGGAATATGTCTTCTGTCGCGACGATGACACTATTTTTGCGCCTAAGGGAGTGACGACTTTGTTTGCTCCCTGATGCTGGCTCAAAATGACTACAACGGTATCTGAGCGACCTCAGAATTTACCAATTTGTCTCGCTTGCATAATATAATAGATAATGGCTAACATAATTCCAATACACCGCAGATTATGATTCAGAGATAGCCGCGGACGATGGATTCAACTACGCCCACCACGAAGCCCCCTCCGAGGACTAAGAAACCCAATTACAACCTTCTTCATGCGAACCCGCTACCACTTACCATCCAACCTCTACCTCCCCTAATCCCCCATAATCCCCTCTCGCTTCTTCACATCGTGTATGCCTATTTCTTCTGTCGAGTTCCCTGCCAGTCAGAGCCTTTGTATACTGGCTTCTTCAACCCAGCGACACGCTCTGTCCATGTCACCGACACTCGCTCCATTCAGGCATTTTGGAACAATGGGTTCTTTGGGAAAGGGTCGTTGTCAAGGTCGGAACCCACCTGGATTTCTCGTCGCAGAAGAGCCCTAGGTGTGATTGGTAAAGACGAGGCCTTGACGGCAGAAGAAATCACGGAGCGCAGGAGGAAAGAGCGAAAGGAGTTTAAACTAGAGCGTGCAAGGGCAGAAAAGGAGAAAATTCAGAACCAGCTTGCTCAAGAGGGGAAGATTGGTTTGTCTGAAGCTACTTCGTCTCAAGAAGCAGCAAGTGAAAACAAATCAGTCACCTTTGCACCTCTCGAACTCCCGAATGCAGAGGAGAAGGAGCAACAGCCAAAACAAGTGGTTGATATCGAAGATCTAGAACATTTGCAATTAACACTCGAAGAGGGTTTTTTCTTGACGTATGGATTGGGCGCCTTGAAGATTACAGAACCCGAGGGAAATGTGTGTTTTCTTTGCCATCGTCGTCACTGTCATAATAAAAACAAATCTAATATTCATCGTAGAAACTTATTGAAGTCCACGATGCTCTATATCTGTTTCGAAAATACTCGTACTTTCCCCCAACTGAGAATGAAGCGGACCTACAACCGGATGATACGTTCTTGCTCAACTATGTTGTCTACCACCACTTCCGTTCTCTTGGATGGGTTGTGAGGCCGGGAATCAAGTTTGGTGTTGACTACTGTTAGTCGATCCACTTGTTATCCCTTAAACTGATACTGATATTGGGTGTAGTGCTGTACAACCGTGGCCCCGTCTTCTCCCATGCCGAGTTTGGAATCATAATAATGCCATCTTATACTCACCAACACTGGGCCTCTGACATCAACCGCAAGAAGAACGAGTCGAAGCCATGGCACTGGCTCCATGGTATTAACAGAGTCAGTGCTCAGGTCAAGAAGACGCTGATTTTTGTATACGTGGAGGTCCCGCCGCCGCAAGCGATTGAGGGGTTGGGAGTGACGGCTATACTGAAGGAGTTCAAGGTGAGGGAGGTGGCATTGAAGAGGTGGGTGGTTTCGAGGAATCGGGATTGATAGATATGTCGGGTTCTGGTCTGTCTTTTAGTTAGTTTTGTGTCAAAGTTCATGGCGTTCGGTTCTGTTGTGGCAAAGCAATGTGGGAAAAGTGAACGGACATATTTTCTAGTATCCGATTTACATTATGCAAGACTTTATGATTTCACGGCACCAGTCGCTGCCGTCGTGTCTCTCTCCCAGTCCAGTCCAACTCAATGCCCACACCTCTCTCCCCATATTACAACAACCCCTTCCTCGCTAACTCCACCTTCCGCGCCATCAAACCCTTCTTCCCACTCTTGCTAACACAGATTGCTAGTCCATCTGGATGCAGCTCAAACTTTTCCTCGGCGTCGGGAAAGGCGCAAGGACAATGTGTAGGCTTGTCGACGCACGCCAGAGTCCCCTGGCATAAGTACTTGTCGCATGTAGCTATTGCCTGTTAGCCTCTAAGCTTGAGAGGATTCCTCCCCCTTCTTCCCTGGTGCACAGGTTGGAGGGAGGTAGGGTTCGTGCCTTCGTCATAGTTCCTCCGATACCAGTCGCTATTGCTGGGCACGTTTCTTTCCTGCTGTTGTCCATGGCCACCGCCGTTGCCGCCATGAAACATTTGCTCAAAAAACTGGCCGAACTGGGCTGCCACCAGCAAAGGCGAAAGGACTAGGATAAGACCTAGGAGTGTCGTGAGGCGCGGCATCATCGTTGCTGTTGTAGAAGTTGACGTTGGAAAAGACGCGGTCAAGGATTATGGGAAACGTAACGTGGTTCTATTTCACGTGATGTTGTTTGGGGTTCACTTACGTCGAGTGAGGAAATGTGATAGTAGGAACCATCGCCGAACTCCACCTACAGACTAACATGAATCTAAGGGTAGCAGAAGGGGGTCTCCCCCACCTAGCCGGCCACCCGGAGAGTGAGGGGAAACGGGCTCTGCCATACTTTAGATAGAGTGAATACAGTATGATTAAAACAAAAAAAACTACCATGAATCATTACTTTCTCTCATCCAAAGAAATTAGGTATAACACAACAACTGTAAATCCAAAGTCCAACTTCCAATACCCCAAAATCCCCGCTATACTCTATGCCTTCACATATTTGTATGGGTTCATTATACCGTTAGGATCAAAGAGTCCCTTGATACTCCTCATAATCCCTAGTTCCGTCTCACCTCTCGAGTAACCAACAAAGTCACTCTTTGCCACACCGAGTCCATGTTCCGCACTGATACTTCCCCTCCGCTTCTGTATCCACTCGTACACAAATGGCTCCAATACTTTCTCCACTCTCTTATCGTACCCTCTCACAACAACATTGAGATGAAGGTTAGAATCCCCCATGTGCCCGTAGCCCACCACATCAACGACAATGTTTTTGGGATTCTCCGGAGTCGAGAGGAGACCTGCTTCCTTCATCTGGGCACGAACATCATCGACGAGGACGTAGAGTTCTGAGAGAGGGATGGAGACGTCGTATTTGTAGGTACCACCAAAGTGACCTACGGCTTCGGGAATACCTTCACGCCAGGCCCAGAGATTGTGCTGTTGCATTTCTGATTCCGCCAAGGTACCATCTAAGACGTATTCGTTCTCCATTAGGTCTTCTAGGAGAGCGTTGAGTTTCTACGAGAGTTAGTGATAGTTATAGGATGGAAGGATGGTAATTGTACCTCGCTATCATGCTCGGTATTGCTGCCGCTCGTCTCAATAAGTACGTAGAAAGGCGACTTAGATTCCAGCGGATGCTTCTTTCCCGTCACCTGTCCAACAATCCGTTGCGAGTTCGCGTCCATAAGCTCAAAGGCTGACAAAATCTCAGACAGCTGCTGCTTGGTCTTTACAAACGTCTCTTGTACTTTTTCGAACGATTCGATTCCGAACAGTGCAACGTTCTGCGCTTTTGGCCTCTGGGGACAAACTATGGAGATGGCGGTAATAATTCCAATGGTCCCTTCTGATCCAATAAAGAGTTGCTTCAAGTCATAGCCAGTATTATTTTTCCGCAACAGGGAGAGATCGTCCAGGATTGTGCCATCGGGGAGAACGGCTTCTACACCCAACACTGTGCCATGGAGTGAGCCGTATCGGAGTAATCGCAGACCTCCGGCATTGCAGGCAACGTTACCACCAACATGGCAGGATCCCTTCGCGCCCAGATCGAGAGGGAAGATGTAATCGTGTTCGCGAAGGTAGCTATCAGCACTCTCGAGGATCACGCCGCCATCACAGGTCAGGATTCCCGAGACTGCATCGAAAGAGCGGATGTTGTTCATGCTGCTCATGTTGATAACAATTTCATCAAAAACTGGGACTGAACCACCCACAAGACCAGTATTTCCCCCTTGAGGCACTACGGCTAGTTTTCTTTCGTTGCAGTGCTTCAAAATCTTCGAAACATCTTCGGTGGTCTTGGGCTTGACGACGAGCCGGGTTTTCCCCCGGTATTTGCGCATCCAATCTGTGTTGAAGGGTTCAAGGTCATCCTCAGTTGCACCTTTGTCTATGGAGATGACAGGACAGATAGATTCGAAGTAGGATATATCTTCAGCGGTCAATTGCGAGTATTGCGAGCCTCGTTGGAGATTGGGATATCTGCGGATTAAATGGATCAGCAACTGCTCTCTCTAGCATCTCGTCACAAAACACCTACGAATCAGCTGTGTATTTTACCGCTTTCTTAACGTTTTCGTTTATAGCAGTAGTGGTGGCGGCAGCTTTAGTGGAAGCAGATCGTCGACCGGTCACTCGCAAGGCAGCTAGTCGCTGACGGGGGGCACTGGTAATGGCTGGTCTCCGTGTAGCTGCACGAGTTGCATTGCGAAGGACGATAGACGGGTTCATGGCTAATAGCTTGGGCGCGTTTCCTATAGAGCGAGGCAGGCGATTGCAGAAGGCTTTTTATCTGTTACTAGAAGTTGGCAACTTTTTCCTCCCCACATCGTTCGCCGATCAATGGGTGCATCATTAGGCAGAACCAGAAAGGTACTCTAACGGCTCTCGGCGTCTGCTGGTGTCATTGCGTTAGTCATCGGTAACATCCGAACAATGCTCTTGTTGGAGGCTCAACTGTGAGCCTCTCTGCCCGTTCACAGTTGTTGACCTTGGAATCTTCAATCCATCAATCACATTCATCAAACGCAGCTCCCACCCCTTCTGTACCTACTATCTACCGACCTATTAGGATTCCACGGAGCTTTTACGACATACAACCACAGAAATGGCAGGCTCGTACGATAGAGCTTTGAGTGGTAAGTGGTCTGCTCCAGCGCCTCCGAAGCTCTCCCGGGGCTGACATTCATCTAGTTTTCAGGTATCCATCCATCGCTGAGTTCCCATAGCTACCCGCTAAACCTCTATACAGTCCCGATGGTCATGTCTTCCAGGTCGAATATGCCCTTGAGGCTGTCAAGCGAGGTATGTGCTCCTCTAACTCGATCGATACCGGCGACTATCTTATCACCCCACTACAGGAACTTGTGCCGTCGGCGTCAAAGGAAAAGACGTCGTCGTGCTCGGCTGCGAAAAGCGCTCTGCCATGAAGCTTCAAGACACACGAATCACACCCTCCAAGATTGGCCTCGTTGATAACCACGTCTGTGTCGCCTTTGCTGGCCTCAACGCCGACGCCCGCATTCTCGTCGACAAAGCACGTCTTGAAGCACAGAGCCACCGTCTCACTGTCGAAGACCCCGTTTCCATCGAGTACATATCCAAATACATTGCCGGTGTGCAGCAACGGTACACACAGAGTGGAGGTGTTCGCCCTTTTGGTATCTCGACGCTAGTTATTGGATTTGATCCCAATGATACTACACCGAGGTTATACCAGACGGAACCGTCGGGAATCTACTCTGCGTGGAAGGCGAATGCAATCGGAAGGTCAAGCAAGACTGTTAGAGAGTTCTTGGAGAGGAATTATAAGGAGGATATGGACCGTGAGGAGACAATTAAACTCACTGTCAAGTCGCTCTTAGAGGTTGTCCAGACAGGTGCCAAGAATATTGAGATTGCTATAATGGCTGCTGGCAAGAAAATGGAGGTGAGATCAATTACTCGAAGGTCTCTTAACTCCCTTGGGTTTGAAGCTAATGTGGATGAAATAGATGATGCCGGATGAGGAGATAGAAAACTATGTTAAGGGTATTGAGCAGGAGAAACAAGAGGAGGCAGCCAGGAAGAAGAACCGGGGCGGCCAGTCTGGTCAACAACAGGGCGGCAGCAGCTCCTCGTCATAGATGGGATGGGTGGACTGATTAATGGAAATCTCTATAAACAGACAACCAAGTAGAAATATGACGTGTGATGAGCCCATCATGCTTCATGAAAATGTTCTGTGTCCATCGTGACACCCTGCCTAAAATCGCCACGAACCAGATCATGCCGCTCTCCCAACTGGCCAAAACGCACCCAACTTAGCCCAGTTTATCGACAGCATCATCAGCTATATCCCATATTGTCTTTTCCTCATCTATCTTGACCCTCTCATCCTTAATCATTCTCGAGTCAACCCTTACATCCTCACCCTCTACATTGAGTGCAAGACTCGGCATCTTTGCCTCGAGGACGAAGTGATTATCGCAGTGGGGACAGTACTCGTCACTAACACCCAATTAGCACATTATTTATCCACCCATCCTTTGAGCTCTGTTACCTATCGTCCCAATCTGACACATCCTTCCTAAAGCATTTCTTGCACTTTTTACACGCAAACACCATTTCCATCGACTGCTGTAATGGGTGCTTCTCCTTTTCAGCGTGGCACTCGGCGCAATCGAACCATTTCTTGCAGCACGGACTGCGGATCGCGACTTGGGCGTTCAGGATGTGTTTGCTTTTCTACCGAGTTAGAATTAGTCGGCTGATAAATAGAAATTCATGGAGGGTTCATACCACATGTTTGTTGGGAGGAAGATGACTTTGTGGGGCTATGGCGGGGGAGGCGGCGAGAAGAGGCGAATATGAAGCTGAGGTCGAGAAGCTAGTGGAAGTTGTAATAGCTTTGGCTTGGCGGTCATAAGACGTCACTCTGTCCTAGATTTCACTTGGGAGTTTTCTGGAGGTCTTTCATCATGTTCTTAGTCTGGCGGGCTACTACTCCCTGTAGTTAATGATTCCCGAATATCAAAGCCTTCACGGGTATTATTACTGATGCATTACCACATAAAACATTATTCCCAAGCCCCACACATCCTCATCCAGCTATCTACCGAGGCACCTACTCCTTCTCTTCATACTGCCTGGCAAACATTCCCAACGCCTTGACCGTAAATACAAGTTTATAATTTGGATATGAAATCATGCTGATCTTGATCAGTTTCTCGTAAACGGGTTAAACCAACAGGAGCGATTACATACCAGCTTTTATTGAAAACACCTTCGATGGCTTCTTGCAGCCACTCGCCATTAGGTTGCTGTCTACTCTTCAAAAGCTACAACCAGAATGAGTATCTATCTTAGCACAAGGTCGTGATCACCTACCTTGATACCTCTCTCAATAGGCTCCTTGTGTGGGTACTTTGCATTCATAAGTGCGATACATGCCCATGACGTATTGACAACCTGGCTCTTTTTATGATGGATATACTCCCCTTTTACGGATGACATGAAAGATTCGCCCCATCCTCCATCCTCCATCTGTTTACTGAGGATGAATTCACACGCTTTCCGTGCTATAGCCGAGTTCTCGTAGAACTCCCCCGTGAGAGCAAGGGATTCGAGTGCGAACATGTTCGCATAGTTAAAACAGATGCCCCAAGCGCCATACCAGCTCCCATCAGGCCTCTGCGAGTTCTTGATGAAACGTACTGCCTTTCCGATAGTGCTCTCGACCTCGGAGCGACGGTACGAGGGGTAATAGTTGCGGAATAAGGCTAGCGCAGTAACAACGGCCGTGGTACACTCTGGGTATGAGTATTCAACCATTATCTTTCCGAAGACTTCGGCGGCATTGAGGTGCTCTACCCACGGCCCTGCACGGATAGGCTCGTAAGAAGCGAAGCCGCCGTCCGAGTTTTGCATAGTGAGCATAACGTCGACAGCATCCATGCATCGGCGGTCAGAGACAAGAGTAGGCATGCCGGGAATATTTTGGAGCATCATCACTGCCTTGAGGCTCTCTGCCGTGCAATCACTAACCGTGTATCCCTGCATCCTTTTGCTGAAAGCCCAGGCGCCGTTCCGCTGCTGTCGGTAACATTTATCCATCTCTGAACAGTCCTGACGGATCTGCTGATCCTCAAGGAACGCAAGCGCTTTGTTGAGCATCTCTTTATATTCAGGTTCCTTAGCGAGTTCGCATTCAACTACGGCTTGGACTAAGAAACTAGTATCCCACGTTTGCACTCCATCGGTACCATTAGCGAGCATGCCCTCATTTTTGACCCAGATGAAGTCTCGGATAGATTCTCGGTGTGCCTTGACAGCATAACTGCCCTCGCCTTCGGTCAAGAAGCGCGCAACAAAGTTGAGAGGGTTGTTCACCGGCCCAAGGCAGCAGTATTCAGTGTTTTCGTCTTCGCGGCAGATTAGGTCGTACACATGCTTCCTAGCATACTCCTGTACGAGGTTCGGGCAAGCATAGTTTCCCCAGACCGTCAGGATCTCGTTGGCAATATTCAGCACTGGAGAATGTGGATGGTACACATCCGCCTCCGCCACGGTATTCCTATGTTGCCAGAAGTTTATCGAGACATAATTTTGGGTATACAACTCCTCGCGCAGTGACCGGATCAGGTCGTTCTCGGGGTGTGAGTATCGTAGGGAGTACATATAGGACATTGGCAAGTAGACCTGCCTGGTATGAATCCACCATCGCCACGGATGAAATGGAACCCATTTTGGGAGCAGCCACATCTCTGGAGGGATGGGATTCATGCCCTCCCAGCCATAGCAGCCGATCAGAGCGAGCCAGAACTTTCCCCAATGTGGTGAGCCCAACGCACCTCCAAGCTCGTGGAGGCGGTTTCGAGCACGCTGAGCAACTGGGTGATCGGGATCCATGCCGAGGATGCGCAGGACGACATAGTTGAGGGCTGTGCCAAAAACGGATGATTCGCCTTCGATGTGGAGGCCCCAGCCACCGTCGTCAGGATTTGCACGTGCGGCAAGGTAGTTGGTGATTTCAATCTTCCATGGCTCGGGGATGGGCGTGTTGGTGACGTAGAAGGATATTATGATGCCGGGAAGGAGGAACATTGGTCCTAAGGGCCTATCAGAACAGATCAGATGAATTGAAGCATAACATGATACACACCTCCATATTCACAAGCCCATTGACCATCCGGAAGCTGGAGCTTGGAGAGAAACCGCAATCCATTGCGAGCTGCGTCGAGATTTGTTGCTGGTACAGGGAGATCGGGGAGGCCCTACAGCAGTTAGGAATGCATTCTGTAGAGGCACGAGATGGACGGCGCGTCTTACAGTGTTCATTCCCAGATGATACTTGTCATATGTAGTTTGAGGCCATGCTGCTAGCTCTCCATCAGTCTCGAGGTAATGCCACGTCTGACGTCCTCGTTCGGTCTTGAGTCGCCAGCGAGTATAATCTGTTTTGGGCAGTGCAGCAGCTTCATTTGCGGTCGCCATGTTTGCTTGCTGGAAATTCTGGGAAGAATAACGTCTAAGAAACGGTGTTGTGGTTGTATAGTACTTTATATTCACTGACAGGAAGGTGGCCCAACTAGTGTAACCCCCTGTATGGGATCCGGAGACCGGTTGACCGCATGGGCCTGTGTAGCCTCGGGGAATCCAGAAAGCGCTCAAACGGCCTTAGTTTATCTCTCAATCCCAAGTCCCGATCCCCCGTCCACTTCAATCATCACTCTGGGCAAATATGTTGCGCCCATGCCTACCTCCAGTGAAAGTCTGACAGGGGCATTCTGCGGCTCTGCTTATGCGACCCTGCTCGTGCTTGTGCAGTGCTGCACTTCGGGAAGCAGGCATGTGCAGATCCGAATTTAGCGTATCACGTGGGTGATAAGTCGTGTAACTCCATGGCAACTTGGTCGCGTTCATATCAAAACAAACGATTGCCCATCGGAAACAAACGATTGTCCACCGGAAACGAAACAACGAGTGACGACCGCCAATCAACCACTTGCTAGCACATAGCAGCGCTTTGTATTTCCGTTGCCCTGCTGAACAATGGGCAGTATGGATGAGGCATACGATTCCCCCGACAGCGATGGCCATGCATCGATCCCGTCCCCCACGGAAACTTCTTTCAACATGAGCAGTAGGCCTTGTCCGCCCAGTTCAAACGGCAGCTGCTAACTGCAATAAAGCTGTTCACAATACTAGAAACTGGCCACCTCCCTCGCCATCCCCACGTCCCTCCGAAGACTCGTCTGATGACGAAGACGGACCAATTGTGGTATATCGGAATCGTGGTATGAAGTCAACACGGATGCTCCCAAGATCACTCGATCCCTCCCCATCGCCTTCCCGAATTAAGTCCACACTTAACGGTGACTCCGCCCACACCACACCGAGGCAAACCCGGGGGCGAGGCCCAGAAAATATGGTTCCAACCGAGTCCGAGATGTCTTCAGATGACCAATCGAAGGTTGGCCATGAAACTGGGACTGTGGGAAATGTCGCTAAAGACCTGCGTTACGATGGGAAGAATGTACCAGGTATTGAGAGCTGTAGGTTATCAGTCCTTCGTTAGAATATATGAGCTGAGAATTGTTCCGCCTGGTAGTTGCTGAGCTTCCTTCGCCTGGGCGCCTGTTGACTTCGACTCCCGATCCCAAGTCGACTCCCGACCCTCAAACAGGATTGTCAAAGAGGATAGCCATACGCAAGAATCGGAGTAGTCCTTTGAAAGGCACATCCCCGATACGAGCGGAATCACCGACTAGAGCAAGGGAGCAGCCGCTTTCTCGAAAAGATGAATTATCCAGTGAGGACGAAGGAGATACTAAGTTACCTCCTTCTGAGCAACCAGATCAACTGCTGGTAAACGGCTTGGTACTTCTCAACGGAAGTTCATCTGAAACGAAGGAGCCAATACTTCTGGGCTCGCAGGAAAGAGTGGTAGCATCGGAGAGGCCCCCAGTTCAAGGGCAATCACGAGCTGTATCGGGAATGTCAACCGGCAGTGTTATGCGAAACGAGACCTTCGAGGAGATTGATCCGAGCGAAATTATAGACAAGATATCTCAGTCGTTTGAAAAGTCGTCCGAAACAGTGTTACCTTCACAGTCACCGCGTACTATTCCAACAGCATCTGGAGGCCCAATGAGCGCTCATAACTTCTCTGATGCGCCCGAATATCCTGCTAAAGTCCGTAGCGGCTTGTCTTCAGCAATACCACAAACTCCACCAAACAAAAACGTCTCGAAGCGAAGATATGTTCAAACCAGAGGGGGCTCGGATCCAAATTTCTCCTTAAAGCAGAGTGGACCCGGTCTCTCGACTCCTACAATAGCAAGTCCATTAGCTCCCCTAAGTTCACCATCAATAACGCCCAGGAAAGAAACGTTGATGGAGCCCATTGATGTACCGAGGTCTAGTGGTAAAGCACATGGTGCCCCGTCAGAAGCGTCGATACCAGAAGCTCAAACCCGTACCTCATCACCTGAATTCGAAGGGTCCAACCAGTCCCCCGAAGGCGTGGCTGGGGACGAGAACACACCAGAACAGTCACCCCACACAGCAGAAGGTACTATCGATTCAACAACACCGCGTTTTCCATACAAAGATTTCAACCTGTGGAAACTCAAAAGCAGCACGTCTGCACGCCGCGTCTCCATGAATTCTCCTCCTTCCCAATCGTCTCTATCGACGACTGCAACAGAGTTTCTTCGCAAGGACCCTCCGTCCCCATTGGGCAGCGACTTTCGGTTGTCGCATGACCAGCTCAACAGCCGTAGGCCGGCAACTGCGCCTCTACAGCCCTCTGCTCTTGCTGACATTTTTACGGACAATGATGAGGCAGACGGAGCGATTCCACCGCCGAATTCTACCATCAATACTCCAGCCGCGCAAATCACGCGTCCACCACTTGAAGAGCGTCTTCCTGAGAGCAAGGCCAGAGATCGAAGCCGGAGCGATCCTCTTGATTCCCAAGCTGCCGCCGCTGCTCCCGCTCTGGGGAAGGACGAACACCAGAGACCACTTTTCACGCCCAGTAGAGTTGAGAAGGTCAGAGAGCTCGCACCGATTGGTCAAACCAGCAGCAGCACGGAACAAGACACTACCAAGGAAGAGTCGTCTGCGGTTGCGGAATCGTCTTCTGGTGATACCACAATTGAACGGCATATCCATGCGGGACGGGAAGATGAATTAAGCGAATCAGAAGATGAGACTGATGAATTAGAGACTAAAGGCACCCGGTACCAGCTTCGTGTCACTAATTCATTTGAATATCATGCTAACTTCACACATTAGTGAGAACGGTAGCGGTAATCGTCTTTGGTCTGGGTTCTCCCAAGACTTCCAGCAAGATCATCGTCGTTATGAGGTGAATGAAGATCCCATTCAAGAAATTGAGGGAGATGAGATGTCCACCTCGCAAGTTGATGCGTCACCTAGCAGTCGCAGTCTTAGACTCGATGATGTTGAGGTTAGGGTGCAAACTCCAAACTCGGTCAGAGGTGACGTCTTAAATGAGAGGCAGGATGTGGCAACACGTCGTCGCCGCATAGCAGAGCTCAGACAGACAGATACAGGTCAAAGGTTGACATTCAACACTCAGAACGATCTCATGTTACAATATGAGGAGCAACATAAACAAGTGGATGATAATGACGCAGCATATCAGTCGCCGGTAAGATTCGTCGCTCAGAACAGGAGAGACAGCGGAGCCACACCTGAAACACATAACCAAGCTCGCCAGTATGCTCAGCAATTGGTGGATCTTCGAGCAAAGGTCAATGCCTTGGAGAACTCTGCGAGGGAGCGTGAAGAGGAAAAAGCAGCACATGAGCATACAATCCGCCACCTACGGGGTGCTTTGAATCAAAAGGTGGGCTCAACCATCAACGAACCCTTGCAGAACATGATCCGGGATCTCGAAAGACAACTCCATGAGGAAAAACAAGCCCGCATAGAAGCAGTGGCAGCTACAGAAGAAAAGTATCAAGTCATGCTCGAGGAGCAGGAGGCGGAATACAACCATTTGCAAGCCGAACTGGATGACTACGTCAACTGCATGCCCGTCGACCACTCGACCCGCACATCTCGTATCTTCGAAGAAGACGATGCCGATGACTGGATGGATGAGAAAAGGGAGCTGAGCAAATTCTTTGATGAAACTATCGACCATATCTTTACGGAAATCCGCGGCGACCCTGAGCGTGAAGACGTTGACGAAGCCGCAGAAGAGGCCGAGATCAGCCTGCGACATATGGCAGATCAGGCAGGATATGAAGGCCTTAACAAAGCTTCATTGGCTGCGTTTGGTATCAGGCAGATGAGAGAAGAGAACATTCTACTGAGGGACATGTACGCCGAAAGCGAAGAAAGGGTGAAGGAGCTTATGCATTCGAATAATGACTTGAGCCTTGAGACCGATTCGCTCAAGTCGAAGGTGCAGCAGCTTGAGGACGACAATGGCATTTTACATAAGTCCATCTCCGAGGGACAAGTCACTATCGAAAACATGCAGGGAGAAATTAAAGAACTTCAGTTACACCTTACGGAAAAGATTGCAGTTCTGGAGAAGATAATGGCGGAGAATGAAAGATTGAGCAGCCTCGAAAAACAGATCAAAGCCCTCAAGACGGAAATTTCCACCCTTCAAAGCTCGCACTCAGTATGCCAACAAGAGTTCGAACAACAGAGGACGCATACCGCTCAGGCTGAGGCTAAGGCCAAAGAGCATGCAGAAGGCATCAGTCACCTGCGAGACGAGCTACAAAATTCCACAGAGCAAGCCTCTACTCTCCAGGCTGAAGTCGACGCCTACAAACAGCGCACCTCCGAACTCCTTAGATCTGTTGAAACCGCGGATAAGACCCATAAGGACCAAGTCATGATGTTAGAGCAGCAAATCGACGACCTCGTCATTGCCAAAGAAAATCTCACCAAGGAACGTGACTCTGCTAGAGCTCCGGATGGACGCTTCAGCGAGATGTCTACCAAAGTTCGCAACCTCGAAGAACAAATCACCACCTCGTGCTCTCTCCTCGAGACTTTGAGGACTGAAAAATTGGCCTTAGAGGCATCATTCCAGAAAGCAGAAACTGAAGCGAAGCAAGCCCGTTCAAGACTCAACGTACTCCTCCATGAGTCTGCAGAGAAGGAAGCGATCTGGAACAACGTCAAATCCGCACTCCAATCCGAGGTTGAACAGAAATTCCGTGAACTCCACCATGTTGTCGAACCTTACCATAATGCGCTCTCGCGGATTGCAGCAGAGATTGATGAAGTTGCCCCCGAGCGCGTAGGCGATCAGGAGCTGTATCAGAGACTTGCGGAAATGTTGGTGGATGAGGAGATTGCCGAGGTTGAAACGGTTGCGGGGATCCTGGTGGGAGTGAAGGCGATGGATGAAACTATCGATGATGTTGAGCAAAGGAGAAAGGGGCTGGAAGAGAAGAACCAGAGGCTCAAAGCAGCGATCTCTAAGTGGAACGGGGAGCATCAGGGGAAAGTGGAGGGACTACAGAAGGAGAATAAGGAGCTTGCGCTCCGCCTCAAGGCCGAGAAGAAACAAAGCGATGAGAAGATTGGCCAGCTCATCCTAGCACTGAGAAGATAGATTTGGAGGTCTGGCTGGTGGTGCTGATGGCGGCGAGAGAAGGAAGTGGAAGGAGAGAAGGAAGTGGAAGGAGAGAAGGAAGTGGAAGGGGAGAAGGTCTCTTACAATACCATACTTGCATACTTTTGGGCAGAATCGGAGTGCTGGCGTACTTTTCCTGCTTCTTTGGTTTTATCTTTTGGGAATAGCTACCTATTTCTACTAATTTTTGCATGTACTGTACCTTATGTTAGTTGGTTGGGTTTTCCTTTTCTTTGGAGCATGTTTTATATCCCTTGCTGATACTACCTACTATGCTGATATCAATACCACCGCCAAATTCGAAGCAAAGAGTCAATCAAGGATTTGAGGATGCAAAGTGTTCATCGCCCGGGTGTACATTCATTAAATTGTCTTGAGAAACAACACTGACATCTCGATATCACTTGGCGTAGGAATCCTTCTACTTAGCGCGATCAAGTACAAGTTGAGACAATCTTGTGTGCAGATCCGTCGATCCTGGCGCCAACCCTTTCCGGCCAGCTAAGTTATCTGGTCTATCATACATCATTTATGTATTCGTACACATCATAACCCGCCTAGTTCCTCATCAACCTTTCCCGCTCCTCTTCACTCCCCTCCTCACTATCAACCCCATTTCCCGCATTATCCTGATACGCAAAAAACTGCGCAAAAATAACCGCATCAAGCGCAAGGGTACCCACACTCCCCAATATCCAACTAGCATTGACGGCAATATACCTCCAATACTCCTTATCCCCATCACTCGTATTCGCAAGGATACTCATGACATACGTCGCATTCCCGATGCCGGCGAACAAGAAGAACAGGATCGAAACGCCCTCGCAGCTGCGTCTCTTATAGTTCAGCAGTATCTGCGGGATCCTACTGGCAAGATACAGAATTGCGCAGAGATACCCGAACACCTGGCCCAGCGGCGAGAACTCGATCTTGTCGTCTTCTGTGGACGTGGAGGAGCGCGGGGAGAGGTACCAGCCTAATACACCGGCGAGGCACACGGAGATTATGGCGATTGTGTTGAAGAGCGCTGCCTTCCATGTAGGTGTCGGGGGTACTTCGGGCTCGGTATCTTTTGCTGGTTCTAGCAGTGGGGTGGCGGGGGAGAGGTGGCTGCTATCGGGGGTGACCGAGGAGTGCGTGTTGCGGCGGTAGTAGAGGCATTGCAAGAGGAGGATAATGTCGGCGATGGTGTAGTAGGCTGCCAAAATAATCTAACAAGTCGCCGACGTCAGGAAGGAAGGAGAGAGGGAAAGGAAGGAGTGGTGCACCATAGTAGGAAGGACGCCCTGCATCACGGCTCCTATGATGTTGAATAAATCACCCAAAAGCCATACCGCGAGAAAGGCTAGTGACAGCCCTTCCGCAGATCCACGCCGGAACTGTAGGCAGTATCAGAAGAAGCATCGGACTGTACAGATAGGGCTGCGTAGAGTACATTCTGAACAATCTGAGGGCTAAAGACGACGATCCAGCATGCAATTGATATGGAGCTACAGGTCTCTCACGAGTCAGCGCAGTGCGAAAGGAAAAAGGTAATCTACTAACCCAGCGACACCACTCAGAGCCTGAAGGTTGAAGGAAACATTTTGAGATGGAGGGAACATGCTGGAGAATATCAAAATAGTCTAATCAAGAGACAATTCCTAGAGCCTCCTCTTTGGTTTTCAAGGGATATATTCAGATTCAAGAGATTTGCGCTCCTGTGTCCAAAGGCTCTGTTCAAAGCCCAGGTGTTGCAAAAATCCTCGCCGCCAAGCATTGTGGTTACAAGGTTTCGTGATGTCACCGGGAGATCCCCGTACCCGTCAATCTATCGAAACCTGGAGTACTTTAGCCCCAATGAAAAACACTTCCCTCATCATGCCCTTCACCACACTCATTATTGTCGACACCCTATAGCCTTATTTAAATACCAATTTAGAATGTGTGAGCAAGTTTACGAGAGGAATCGGCGCTTAAAATCACAAGGTCAAACTTCAAGCACGATGACTTTTTATTCAGTTCATTGACAATCTGGAGTACTGCAATATCGACAGAGCTTAAATTCGGGTACGCAGAACGTTTGAGATGAATCAACCCTGGCTATGCGCTAGCAAACATAGCATTGCCATCTTAACAAACCATCAACCAATTATTCTCCCCATTTCTTTGCCGTCATTCCCTCTGCAAGAAAGTTTTTATCAGCCAACGCTCGAACCAGAAAAACGGCAACCGAAGAACTTACCAGGCGGACTGGTTTCCACCTTTCCTTTACCAACTTCTGACCAGTTAGTGCTCAGGGCAGTACCATTGCTTTCGATATAACTCTTCATCATAGCCCTCTGTGTATCCTCGTCTGCATCTTTGTACAACTTTTTAAAGAAGAAGTTAACCGGGTCGCCGCCTTCGTCACTGTCATACTCCAACTCGCCGTCGCCTCCACCTTCTCCCTCCTTTCCTTTTCCTTTGTTCTTGGGCTTTGCAGTAAGATCTTTAGCGAGTTTGTCCCAGTCTTTACTTCCGGTCTTAGAAGATGACGGATACACAGGCTTAGTCTCAACTTCGGGCTTCTCAGCTGGGGCTTCTTCGTGAGTTCCTTCAAGATCAGCCCATTTCTTTCCGGGACTGGCTTTCTGAAGTTTGACTTCGACTTTGGTAGATAAGATAGTAGAGGTGGATTCGGAAGGCACGACGTTGTCAAAGAAAGGGTCAATATCGAAAACAAAGTCGTTGCCAGAAGGGAGAGGGAACGAGATTGAGAGCTAACTCCGTTGATTAGCGTTGGTAAATAGTCCATTTTGCAGATTTGCAGAGATGAACTCACCGTCTTGCTTTTGACCTCAATAGAAGCCTTATCCTTCGGAACACCTTTGACGTAGAGGGACAGAACAACATGGGTGGAAGTTTGGTACCACTCATGACGGATCTTGCTGGCGGGAGTAATAACCCCAGGCGGTGGAGGAGGCGCTGTAACTGTAGTAGTAACGGATGTTTGTTTCGTAGATGTGCCAGTTTCTTTGGTCGTTTCCTTTGATTTATCTGCTGCTAATTCGGTAATCTTCTCCTCTGCCTTGGGGATCTCGACCTGCGGGATCTCCTCGATGGTGACTTCGCGACTGACATCGTCTTCGTCTACCTTCTCCAGGGCCATTTCCAACTTTTTCTTCCACATCCCAAGCATGTTCTTCTCCTTCTCACCACATCTTTTTTCAGCTGCTTTGAAACAAAAGCCGGCATCTCCGTACCGCCCAAGAAGGTGTAATGCAATACCACGGCGAAGCTGAGCACTCCCGATCAATTCACGTTTGCCACGTCTGCTTGCCAACAAAACAGAAATCTCGGCATCATGAAGAGCTAGCTCGTATTGTGAAGAGCGCTGGTAGGCAATTGAGCGTTTCAGATAGTAGTCGGGAGCCTCTGGGTTGATTCCCATTGCGGTGGTGTAGAGAGTGATTGCTTCAGCGTAGTTCGAAGCGTTGAAGGCTTTGAGGCCTTGGTCGGCGATGGTTGTGGCCGATGGCATCGTGGTCGAGCCTTTTAGTACCGTTGCTTACTCGTATGTTCGTTATTTGTTTGTTTGCTTGATGTTTGACTGGGGAGATGTTAAGATGGTGACAAGGTGGGGTGCGGCTGATGGCGCTAAAATTTAAGTTGGGAAGCACAGGCTCAAGCTCTCGGAAGGTTCCATAGGGCTCTAGCACAACTTTTGAGGTACAGGTATAATAAATCTACGACTGGTCGAACCCTTGATATCTATGATTCATGAACATGAAAACATGATTATGGAACACCACAACAGCTAATTTGCAACATGATGGCCACAATACCAGCTATGCCACAGGAACATTATCCAACCAGCAAATAAATTCTTCGAGGACCAGAAAGTAGTAAAGCAAAGTAAAGGGTATAGTATAGCATAGGTGCAGCCTCCATCAGAAAACAGTACCATCCGACAAAATCATAATCGGGGGTTCCTTAGTATTTGGTCGAGAGACTTCAGCCAGTTCTCTTCCTCCCTGCACCACAAGCCTGGTCAGTAGTGTCAAGGCACCAAGGGTAATATTCCGCCATACCTTCCATGTCCCGGCCTCCAACATTTGAGCCAAGGACAGCCTATCCGAGTCAGTAAGACCGAGCATCTTGTTAACTTCATCCAACAGTAAATCCAAGAAACCAAGAGTAGCAGCGCGCCATTCAACGATAACATCGTCGTCAGGGGTAAACATTGGAACGACCTCCACGCTTGGCTGGCCTGCTTTCTGCGCATTGTCATGGTATTTCTTGATGCCACGCTCTGTTTGGGCTGGTTTCAAAGTCAAAAGCCCCGTATCAATGAATAAGCCCCCATTTCTGTATTCCGGCAAGCCGGTGAGGAGGTCCTCGCCCACGAACATAATCCCCATCAGCTTCGACATTGGAACCAACAGCGAGTACGTGAGCCATTGGGTGAGCTTATGAAACGGAACAATGCGTTCCCATCCCGGTGCTGGAGGCATTGATGAGCAAGGCCAGGCATCGCCAAGTGAAATACCATCAAATTGAGTGCGAGATTGAGGCCAAATAGGCGCCAATCCATCCATGAGAACATTCCACAATGTAGGGATGGTAATCACAGGGGTGACACCTAATTTCTGGGTTGTTGGGTGTTGTAGCAAGTAGTCTGAATGGTATTAGCGCAGTTGGTACTGCAGGGGGAATTCATTACCCAACATATTTCCTGGGCGAGAATCGACGCCAAAGTACTGTTGGTTGTCCAACGCTCTTCCAAGTCGAATCAACAAGGAGGAGCGGCCCTCAAGGCCTTCGATGGAGTTTTCAGGCGAGACCTGAAGTCCCTTTGCGAGGACTTCCACAGTCAATTGTTTCAAAGCCATACCTAGAACAATCCGAGTGAGAAATAGCTTCGCTAGAAGCCATTCATTGGACTTACCATCCGCTTGATCCTTCTGCTCAGGATTACTCGAGAACAGACCCACTGAAAACATCTCCAAACTTGCAATTGCCAATCCCTCACTCCGGCGGTATATCTTTCCATTATTTGCCTTGTACTGCCACGTATTTCCCGCACCGGCATCCAACAACACCGACACCAAAAAGAGGTCGATGAGTCTTCTTGTACGTTCCATCGCATCAATATCGGCCGGCCACGACTTCAAAAGGTTGTCAATGCGGGGAGTTCCGCCAACTTCGAAGTGTTGCCATCGACCATGTGGAGGTATGGTATGGTAGTCAGGCGCATAATCTCTCTGTTATATTATCGTCAGCAAAAAATACAACCAGAAACAGGATACCAATGACGAGTTGACCTTGATTATGGAAACAACGTATTCTGCAACATCATTGAACTTTTCCAAGTCCACCGTGAAATTCGTCAATTGGTTCTTAAGGGCCGCGTCTATCACAAACTTGGACCTGTCCCGAACAGCATTGATACTTCTCAAGTAGCCGGACGGATCCAATGCTGGATCTGGTGCAGGAGGAAGCTCAACAGCGGGAATTGATGGCAGCCCAGGCGAACTGCCTCCTGGATTGGAGATCCTGGATTGTGTAGTAAAAGATGTGGACGACCCGCTGGCCACCGAAGCCTGAGATCCTTTACGGCCGCTCTTGCTCATATTGTCTGAAGCTATCGAGTTCGCCTTAGAGGATGATTTTCTTGAAAACAACCCCATCTGTGCTTATTTATTGAGTTCTGGCCGTAAGGCGTAAGTTCGATGCGGGGAATCGGATCGGCGGGTCCGATAAAGGCGGAAAACGACTGGTGACTGGGCGAGAACAGCTGTGCACTGCTGATTTGTCGAGAGGGTGGTTTCGACCTCACTAGCAGCCAGGACAGGCAGCCGCAAGTTAAATGCAAAACGGAGATTGATAGGGACAGGGACGAAAGGGAGTGGGAGGAGTGCCCAGATAGAGAATTTGAAGAGTTGCTGCCAGATCCAAATCTCAGGGGTAATCTGGCAGAGAAGAGGAGCTCGACTGGTGGAGGGAGCGAAGAGTTGAGATTAGAGGGATTCTGAGGGGAACTAGAGCTGCATATCAAGCACGCCGACTTAGGTACTAACGAGAGCGACGGCTGGGCAAACAGGTAGGTAAGTACCTGGGTGGTAGGTGCTCCAGAGCAGAGTCCATAAGTAGCTCAGTCCAGACTGCAAACAAAAGCACTAGCTACAAAACTTGTAGCGCCCCGACCCAAAAACATGGAACCAACCCTCCTCCCGCTGAGAGCGCGCTTTCTACTTGGTAACGGAACTGCGAAAGTGCTTTCGACACCATCTCTCCGTCGGTCAACCGCAGGTAGGCGAAGGCTGCCTCGGCTTGTTAACCACCGCCCACGGACACCGACACGGACGCTGAGCCTGGCCGCCGCTCATGAGAACCCTTCGGAACCCTCTTGTTCCGAAAAGTTCAAATGGAATCCCCCGAGTAATTCGAATTCGACGTGCAACAGAAAGGAGCCCGAGGACGTGACGTTATCGGGGTGCATATATGTTAAGAATCGTTAGGTCTGTCTGTTTGCATCGCCGCATGTGCATCACACATGCACCTGCATGCAATTAAGCCCTGGGCAATTGAATCCCAACATTCAGAAGAGTCTTGGAGAACCATGACAATTCAGTGCCTGGATTACTTGAGCAGATAATGCAATGCTGGAATTTGAGGTCCGGTCATCAAGATTTGAGGCTGAAAGTGCAAGGATTGACCCTACTCTACCTAATGGGGTCCGTGCATTCCTGGCGCACATCAATCGTTGGAATTTCGGGATTTCTTATTGCTTGTTGCAGAGCGTGTAACAGACAAACACTCCAAGGCAGTTTTTCTGTCTCACACCTACCTACTTCTCACTTATCTACACCCATTCTATATTATATCAGCTCCAATTAACAGATTCAAAAATACTTACTCAATACCACGGTTTCGAGCAGTAGCACAGAGTGTCCTTTGAAGTATCTTTCTGCTGTGAGCCACAAAAGCTACTTGAGTATATATTTGGCATGCCAGTTAACCTAGGTCCGAACCCACCCGCAACACACTCGAGTACAGAACATGAGATACGTACTCTACTTATACCGCAAAAGTCGAAAACTATATGCACCGACAGTATAGAACTTTCTGATTGGCTGTAGCCGCCCGTGGAAGACCAAAGGCTCACATCAGACTCTACCTCATGACTTACTACATACTCCACTCACAACGGAAGCTAGTATAGCAAAAAAATCCCTAGTCAACTATCTGTACGGAAGCCAAGCGCTGCTCTAAATAATGCTAACTTAACCTCAACGATGCTGAATGCTAGAGCTACAATGGTCAGATGGGGGCAGGTGCTCAGGACAATAGGCCTGTGGGCGTGGCTATTGAACCAGGGCTTCTCGGACCGGGCTCGCCTATGGCATCGCTGCTGTTGGGCGGCGCGGGGTGGTGAGTAACATCGTCCTTGTACTCTGCATTGGAGTATGGGTCGCCTGTTGTCTCTTGCGCCGCCGGCGCGGACGGGTTGCTTTACGCATATTCCTACGTCGATTCACAGGCGGGGATAAGAGGTCAACGCCATCGCATTTGTGTGGGGAATTGGGTAGATTTGAGTTGTATTGAGTTTAAGTGGACTTGGAAAAGGGGCGTCGGCGGATCTGTAAAAACCTATCGGTAGAAGACAAAAAAGAGAGATAGTCCGTCGGTGCAGAGTTACCTATTCAAGAGCATCAGTACTCCTATATCTACATCTACGGAACAGGAAAAACTCTTATCAGTTCCTCCGCTGCTGTTGGTGGTGTTGATGAATAATTCCAGAAGAATATCCCATTCTGGTCTCGGCGCCTTCTTTCAGCACGAATTGCGCTGTCGAGTGATATGCCGCGTTGGTTATTTGGCCAGGGCGCAATCAATCCCAATTTTGAACTTCAACGATGCAACCTCTCATTGAACATACTTTTCACTAAATGTATTTCTCTATACGACAGTCAGAATAGGAGCAGATGTTTAGGTCAATAGACCTGTAGGACATAGCTACAAGTATTGGTCCAAAGATTCTAAACCTCCTCCAATGGCAATGCCGTCGCTGAACGATGCCAAATGAGCGATGCCAAATGAACGACATCGCTATCCCCTAAACCGTTGCTTTTAACATTGTCCTCGCTGCTGCATTAGATATCGACATGTCTTTCCTCAATCGTATACGTAGACCTGCAGTTCCCGCCGCAAGGACCTGTAGACACTTTTAGTTTGTATATAGAGTAGTACTCCTCCCTTCCGTCCGGACTTCGGACCGAGACATATGAATATGACCTTTCGGCAAATGCCTTCTGTTTGGTGAAAGAAAAAGGTGGCTTACACATCCACCACCACTTGACTGCATGCTTAACGCTTAATAGTATGAAGGTTCTGGTGGCGTGCATGAGTGGAGGCTTAGAATGAGCTCTCAGCTTTAAAAGCCACGTTTAAGATGTAAACTAGGAGGATCAAACTACCTATGCCAGTCTCGAAATTCCAGCCTTTCACTAGTCCTTAGCATCATCATCAAGCTTAACCTCAAACCGTGGCCTTTACAACTACCCAATAGATATCTTATCGAGTGAGAATACATGAACCTTTCCACAACATGTAGCCGTACCTCGGGGCTTTGCGATCTTTCTTGAAGACGCCTTTCAAATCCAATATAGTTCTGAAGTCTGGAGGTTGTAATGTACTTTATAACCTCAATTGACTATGTTTCATGCGATTGAATCCCCGTCTGCATCCCAAAGGTTTCCTGTTCGCTTGCTAAATGAAATTCAAGGACTCATCGAATAGCGAACCTTCGTGATTCAAGCATATGTGACTTGAGGATATGTTTGCAACGAATACATGTACTTGAAATTGAGGATAATATCTGGTGTTCAGACGTTCTCGAATCACGAGCCACACTACCCGGGTACCAACCACTTCGGGTTGTCATACGTATACTTAGCACGCATCCGCATCCAGTCACCGTCATTTATATTGCGACACTCTTACCACTCAATTTGTCCGTCATCTCATCCATCGTTTTATCAACGACGTTGTTGGTAGCCGCAGCTACCGCACGTTCTCCATTCGAACAAATACCGCGGGGCGGCTTTTGTCAGGCAAGGTTCATTCTCAATCCCACTCTTGACACCGGCCCCAACACCCGAACGAACCCTTACCTTCCTTTTACTTTTGGACGACAACATCCCATATTATCCATCCGTCGAACAAAGTCTACATGCCCTTGGATCTCTACGTTTGCAGTTCTCCATGCAATTATGGCCGACGAGCAGCCTCCGGTATGCAGCCACTGTTTTTTGAGCGTAAAAAGCTATTTGAAGAGCTTACACCTTAGGATTTGCTCCATATAGGCTTCCGTTTCGTCTCTTCGCTCGCGGTTCGAACAACTAGCTACCTCCACCCAGCCACTAGCTACTCCTACGGTCGCTGAACAGCCAACACTTCTGAAACCTAACCATATTGACTCGGACCCTTTCACTGAGCCTCATTCCGGATCCGCAACGGATGACGAGTCCTCATCCCGCTGGGCCGCACTTGCACCACCGAGAAATGACAGTCAATATTGGAGTAACACGCTTCCAAGGGGATGCGGGCAGTCCTCGCGCCAGCGACCGCACTCCGTTTATAGCACCTTTTATCCTCCATGCTCACCTCCATCGTTCCGTGTAGAGTCGCCACGTTCACCCCCGAAGTCGTTGATCCTGGATGTGCCGGATGCAGTGGCAGATAGGAGAGGGAATGATCTGGGGGTTGAGAGCCCGTCGCTGGGCGCTCCCAGTCGACCCACATCCCCAGCACCAAAATTCTGGGTCGGAAAGACACCTCCGCCTCCGCCGCCTCCGCCACCTTCTCTGTCTCCGAGACATACGCGGCCAAAATCGACTGGATTTATGCTGGATGAAGTGAATGGAGGGGTTAGAACTACGGGAGGAGAGTATTTACGCCGGACGCAGCCTAGCCCCATTTCCCAACTTTTGCCGGACGAGAGGGCACGAGGACCGCCGCCGATACCAACTCGAACGACCAAACCTAAGATTCCAAGCAGACCGCCAGCTTTGTCGCCGCGATCGGAAACACCATCAGACGCTTTATCTCCAGCCGCGCCTGTGGGCGAGCGTGTATCACCATTTAGCACTCCGCCGTCGAGCGCCAATAATTCTCCAGGTAGATCCGACAATGAATCGCCCTATCGACCGCAGCAAAAGCCCGCACGGAAGCTACCTACCCAAGCGCCTATCTTTGTCCCGCTGTCAGAGCATCCAACCCCTACGGTAGGAGGAACTGGGCCTTCAAAGGCCCGGAGTCCGGTAGTGCCACCACCACCGCCTAGAATGTCTATGGACCAAGTGAGGCCGAGGATGAAGTTGGAAGATTCCATCAAGGGTCAGCGAATGTCTCTTGATGACGGGGCATCTAGGCCGCGGCTTCCTCCGCGGCCGACGGGGTTGATTGGAGGTGTCAAAGCACGAGTCTCACGCGGCCGTAGCCATTCCCCCCCGCGGCCGCCTGAAGTTGATCCTGCATCTGCACCTGTTTCTACCTTCTTACCTCCCCCAAAGCGTGGGATGGGCCGCATAATGACCAAACCACTGATTAGAACTGCATCCGCTACCACAGCGGGACAGGTCGACGATAACTATACAGCGTCTGGTTACGGTCCCGACGATTCTGACGAAGGTGGAAGTGACGATCAGTCTGGACTGAGCGATTACCCAGATTCCTCCCAGGCAAATCGCCGAAGACCATATTTCAAGGACGGCCCCTCCGAGATACCATGCAAAAGCGATGTTAAGATGTTTGCTGTTTGCGGCCAGTACGTCTGTACAATTAGTCACTCAACCAAAGTGTGGGACATTGGTAGCGGTCGGTGCATTATGGCACTACAACATTCGGAAGGCACGAGAGTGACAGCAATTGCATTTAAACCTTCTTCTGACGTCGAAAGTGAAGGCGCTGCACTTTGGCTTGGCACTTCTCACGGAGAGCTAATGGAAGTGGACATTGCGTCTCAAAGAATAGTGGAAACGCGCTCCAGCGCGCATACAAAGAAGGAGGTTGTTAAAATTCACCGGTGCGGTTTCGAATTATGGTCACTTGATGATGGCGGTAAGCTTCAGGTTTGGGGACCAGACATTAATGGCGCCCCGAATTTGAGAAATTCGCCCACTACGTTTAGAATCAACCCTAGGCACTCGTGTTCGATTGTTGTTGATGGCTATCTCTGGGTGGGCTCTGGAAAATCTGTCGACGTCTTTCAGCCTAGTACAGATCCTTCAAAAATATTCAATGTTTCCTCACGGCAGCTGTCGGCTTCGAAACCAGCAGGTGATATCACTTGCGCAGCAATTGTGAACAGTCAGCCAGACAGGGTATATTTTGGGCATTCAGATGGCAAGGTCTCAATATATTCGCAGCATCCATTGACATGTATTGACGTCGTGAGTGTTTCACTGTATAAAATCAACTCCATGACCGGTGTCGGAGATTTTCTCTGGGCCGGATTTAAGACTGGGATGGTGTATGTTTACGACATCCGGACGAAGCCATGGCGGGCTCTCAAGGATTGGCAGTGTTCGGATGGGCCTGTTATGGATATAGTGGCCGATCTGACCAGTATATGGAAGAATGGCCGGCTGCAAGTCGTAAGCCTGGGAAATGATAATATCCTCCGAGTATGGGACGGAATGCTGGAAGACGACACGCTCGAGGCCGAGATGCAAAGAAACGACGTCGAATTTTGCAGCTTCAGGGAGATCAAGGCTTTGGTGTGCACATGGAACGCTGGTGCCTCAAAGCCGCAGGATCTATTAATCAGGGATTCTGACAAAGTCTTCTTAGAGAGTGTTCTGAACAGCATTGACTCTCCGGATATCATCGTTTTCGGATTCCAGGAACTGGTGGATTTGGAGGATAAAAAAATTACTGCCAGTGCGCTTCCCTGATGTTCTCGTTCTAATATGATTTTGGTTTTCTGATTAATTCCTCTCAGAAACATTCCTGAAGAAGAGCAAGAAGAAAAAACAAGCCGATCAACAAGAACACATGTCTCACCAATATAGACTCTGGCAGCAGCAATTGACAAAGTCGATCGAGACGCATATGCCTCGAGATCAGCCATATATCCTTCTACATGTGGCGAATCTAGTTGGCCTGTTTACATGCATCTTTATCAAGGCATCGGAACGGAACAGTATCAGAAATGTCTGTGCCTCTACTGTAAAGAGAGGATTGGGTGGCTTGCACGGTAACAAGGTATGGACTCTACAACTAATACCATATCACATGCTCACACCTCTAAACTAGGGAGCACTTGTTGTCCGGTTCTTTCTCGACGACAGCTCTCTATGCTTCATCAATTGTCATCTTGCTGCTGGTCAAACCCACACAATGGCCCGCAACAACGATATTGCAGCAATCCTAGAGTCCACTGCACTACCTGCGGAAGCATCGTCACCCTCACGCACAGATATGTTTGTGGGCGGTGGAGACGGGTCTATGATTCTCGATCACGAAATCTGTATCCTCAATGGCGACCTCAACTACCGCATTGATCATGGGCGGGACTCCATCATCAACCGCGTTAAAAGCAATGATCTTGGACCTTTACTCGAACGCGATCAACTCCTTGTAGAAAGAAAAAGGAACCCCGGATTCCGACTACGTATTTTCAACGAGAGCTCCATCACTTTCGCCCCAACATATAAATACGATGTTGGCACGGACACATATGACACGTCGGAGAAGAAGAGAAGTCCGGCATGGTGTGATCGCTTGCTCTATAGGGGACTAGGAAAGATCAAACAGATCGACTACCGCCGGTGGGAAGTTAAAGCAAGTGATCACAGACCAGTTAGTGGAGTGTTTTTGATCCGCGTTAAGACGGTTGATCGTAAACTACGGGAACAGACTTGGAGGAAATGTGTCCAAGGTTATGAGGATGTCAGAACGGCGCACGTGTTGAATGCGAAGTAAGTTCTTCCTCAGCAATGCATGCGCGGGCCCAAGGCTAATAATGGATTAGGTTGGATTATCTAGTCCGTGTGTGTGGGTATGGAGTTGAAGAAGCAAGGAGAACGTTAGAGAGGAAGGAGGAAGTAGTAGATGCTTTGAAGAGCCTGGAGAAAGATCATTATCATCAGCGGCCGTAATAGATTGAAAGGTAGGGGCACGCGGTGGTGGTGGTTGGGGCGTTTGTATCTGGAATCTTGGGTTGGTACGGAGTACGTGGGGTTCTCTTTTTTCTTGAACTTCTTATATATAACGCTTTTCTTTTCCATTTTTTTCTTATACCTTCTTTCGAGCTTGTTTGGATCTCGCATTCGCATCATAGATGATATCCCCTTTCCTTTTTTCTACCCCTTTTCTACCCGGGACGTTGAGTAGAACTTCATGATTCGTCACTCGGAACATGGGACATGTAATTGTATAGAGCATAACTGGCTCGAGGATTAATAGAACAGGTCATCGACCTCAGTGTAGAGTTGTTGTTATTACCGATAATCGAAGGTTTGTGCTTGTACTTTGTATTCCGCAGCACTCCAGAACTTCATCCCAAGAACACATTCTATCACCTACACGCATTGTTACAAGCAAAATATTTTCATAATTTCCCCCTCGCGGGCTGTAGATTTCCAAGGGTATAGGTAAGTAGACAGTAGAAAAGCAGTGCAACAAAGAAGGACAAGATAAGGGAGATTACAACAAGATTTACGTAGCGCAGCAGGTAGTAGCACGAATATTTGAATTGCTCTTCTTCAAGAACCTTCGTCTTACTTCTCCATCCCTTTAGTACAATCACGGAAGAAGTAGGAGATGCTTGAAAGCGAAGCAGTATCATCATGTACTCCCTTCGTCCTACGCAGCCTCGGTTACAAACGGAACAAAAACGCCCACTACCCTCAGCCGTTTTTCCTTGCACTTCACCCCCTAGCCTAACCCCCTCTGCTCGGGTCCCTATATTAGTATCAGATGTGTTTTTTACTGGGATTTGTTGGGGAAATGACTTACATACTAATCCGCCTGGCGACTCTGTTCAACTCCTTGTCGTTATCGGCCTCCCTTATGGCGTGGTTCATAGCCTCTTCCTTTGCCTTCTTCTCCTTCTTTTCTACTTCTTCATGTGTAGGTGGCAGCCTTTCGTTCTGCAAATCAACTTTTCTAGCATCTTCAAAGGAGGTGATGGCTTCCTTGATTCCCTCAGCACCGAGCATAAGAGTACCCGCCGGCAGCCTTCCACCAGTAGCCGTCTTTAGCTCAGTGACACGCTCAGACTCTTCACGCAAGACCTGGAAGACGCGAGAGAGACGACCAATCGCTAAGATCTTATTCTTAATAGCTCGGCGCTTGTATTCGATGCTGTTAACATCATATTCGCTCACCGGAAGAGGCGGCGACAAAGGATCCGCCGAGGTCGCAGAGAGCGGAGTCTCTTCTTCGAGTTCTTCCTTGGAGCAGGTGTTGAGAATCGCAATAAGCATATCGGTGACTGTACCTAATTAGCAGTGACCAGAAAGTGTACTACACCAGGGGACCCTACTCTTCTCGCCCACGAACGGAAGTGACCAGGTAAAGACATCCATGAAGTTTGGTAGCCAGTAAGGATGAGGAGTGCAGTCTAAGCAGCAGTCAGTATGAGTATTGTATATGCCACAGTGAAAATCTTACTAAACTGCCTGATGTTCATAACATTGTTTTCATACTTTAGCACCGCGGCCTTGTTGTTGTAAACGTCCAAATAATTGGGTGCGGAAAAGATTGTCATGACACTCGGGAATCCCGTGGTCCTGGTTTTCCTGTACATCCGGTACCCAGCATCTTGCGCTTCGTGCGCACGAATGATCGAAAGAAGGTTGTTCTTTTCCAAAAACGAGCAGGCTGCTGGGTACGAGAAAAAGTATGAACATCCTCGTACGTGATTGTGAATGAAAAAGTCCGAGGTTTTCTCCTGTCCAAACTCCTCCAGGGGGTCCGCCCATAGAATGTCACACATCAAACCATGAGTGGGAGGTTCGCGGAATCGATCAATCTGTCAACATGTGAGCCCTTGAAATGCAAAAAAAGCGTACGCCCGATCAACCCACGCTTCGTAAGTCATCCAATGTGTGGAGTTCCGGACTGAGGCCTCCATGTATGCACAAAAATTGCTTGTTCATGACTGCAGCAAGAGGCAATGAACAGAAACTGTCCATACAGGCGTCATAAACGCGCTCAGAATATTTGTGCTTGCCTGCATTCCGGTCAGGGAATTAATTCGGATTTTTTTTTTGGGAGGAGGGGGGTACAACTTACACTCAAGCTTGAAGGTGAAGTAGTCGGTCAAATGCCGGCATTCATGGTTACCTCTCAGTAACCATAGAGTATTCGGGTACCAGATCTTGAGGGACCACAGATACAGAACACACTACGATTGCAGACTATTAATAATTGTGCGATGTCCCAAGTATGGGAGCTCCAATACCTCGATACTGAAGTACCCTCTATCCACATAATCACCCAAGAAAAGATATCTCGTCTCCTCCGGATTTCCACCAACTTCAAAGAGCTTCATCAAATCATAATACTGGCCGTGAACATCACCGCACACCGTGATAGGTGCGTCCATCTCAAGCAGATTTGGTTCGGACTTTAGGATCTCAGTGGCCCGTGCAAGGATAAATAGTGCTTGTTCCTCAGTGAGGCGACCTTCACGATAGAAGTGCTGCTTCAGGAATGCGAGGTTGGGCTTAGATGGATCATGCTGGTCGTAAAACTGCTCATTGGTAGGCTTGTGGAAAGCAGGGGCTTGTACATCTGGAACATTTAGTTAGCAAGAGAAACATGCAGATCAACTACCAGGTGTCGATATCGTAAAAAATGAACGAGTATCAGGCGCGATGTATTGCATTGTTGTACCGCGCCCCGGGCATGCCAAAGATAGGTTCGGAAGAGGAAATACCTTTGCAAACTCTCTCTAAAGTAGACACTTGTGCTCCATCTTCCATAGTGTGAAGTGTAAAGTCAATCTCCGGTGGAGGTCGCTTCTCATTGACAGCCCGTATAGCATTTTCAAGCTTCTGGCTATTCTCCAGCGCAGCTGTTGATGGATTGGTATCGGCCATTATAACTTATGCTAGGAAATAGCTAACAATAATGATTTTCCGGAAGAAAGTTTCCCGCGGTTCAGATGGTCGTTAATGGGATGGAAACGTAACAAGAGAGATTCGCGACGATGAGATGAGGGGCGACAAGTGGGGTCAGCGATAGGAAACAATGACGGTCGGTCAGCACGGGAGCTGAATCGATGGACAAAGGCTGTCGGTCAGCTTTGTCCAAGAGCCAGCTGATTCACGGTAGGCAAAAGAAACGCTGATAATGTACCGCTCCCAGGCTTGATTGAAGTGTGTGCGATAAGGGGATAGATGGTAATTGTTATAAACCGTGGGGGAGTTGTCAAAGTCGCGTGTGGAGATTCGACGGCAACGACAAACTGTTATGCGGGAGGGCACAACAAGCAAGGGCAATGGGATGTGGTGTTCAGTTGAAAGCTGGCGGTGATAGATAAATCCACTACGCCTTGAGTTATTAGTAGTTAGTACGGTGGCCGAGCGGGCGGACAACGGTGTGTTCAAGTTTGCCTTGATTGAGCAAAGAGGGGCCAAAGAGTCTTGGATCACGGTGACAGGGATCATAGCCCCTCCTTCGACCAGAACCGATGCCACTCTCGATTTCAACTCTTTTTGTTCTTCCAAATAAATTTAAGGAGTACTCTGATTCGAGAGAATCTCACTGGCATAACAAAAGCGGAGATTCATGCACTTGTCGAATTGACCAGAATCATATGATGTCACTCAGCTCCAGTCTTCAGCCTCGAGGCCCGTTGCCTCACCAAAAATGTTTCAATTCTGCTTGCTGATTGAAGGTGAAAGCTACTTAGGTTTTTGAAAGGCCATCTTCTGCTGACACCTGACATCTAGTTTGTGTATGGCCCATATATTGAGATAAACAACTCCGGGAATATATGATTCACACAGCTTGTTCGCCGCTCTTTAGCAGAGCAACGAACGGTCGATATTTGTAGGCGAAGTGTACAGTTTATATTCATGATATCCATAGGTGCCATGGTCTTCAGCAGATCCTGTTCCACTTGCTCTGTGGGTGCTTCGTGCGCTCAAAACAGTTCCCCGAAGAGCTGCGGACTCCCGTAGATCATACAAAACCGTCGTTTGAGACTTCTTTGGTTCCTTGGTTGCCATAGAAGCTTCATGCATCCGCTTCTCAGACAATTGATTGAGAGGTCTATGCCTCGCCGTCTTACTTCCGGAATAGATTAGTGGTGTGCTTGTTTTCGACCCATCTAGTTTTTCGGCTGACATAGATTCTGCAATGAAGCGATAACGGCGGAAACAAGCCTTCTTCCTCGCGGGTTCATACTGAAGAGACTTGAGTCTAAGTATTCCAGAAGATTGTTCTCTGTGGTTGATGCCAATCCCGTTGTGTTTCATTTAAAGCTCAACAAATTCGCGTCCAAATTTCAGTGGCTCCTTTTGGTAGGTAACTAACTGGGTGAAAACAGCTATAATAGTCTAATGATGAAAGTAGGAGTCGTCGGCGGCAGATCCTATACGGAGTCATGAGCATGAGAACCTCTAGAAAAGCAATAAGAAGTATGTACCTTCAGAATATGCAGGTTTTCTATCTTCCCCCTGGTGTTGATAATGGGCTTCTTGGAGACTTGAGATCGCTGTCGAACCTCAAGCCTTTTCGACTGAGTGATTAATGGTGGCAAAACATTCCTTGGCGCGCAAAAGTCCCCGATTGGCTGCTACATACAAGCTCCCCAAGATAAGCTGCGCAAGAGCTTAACCTTCTAATCACTACACTCCTTCTTTACTCTTCATGATGCATGACCGAGGTGGATGTAAGTAGTCGCCCAGTTCCCGCAACATCGCAATCTGCTGAATCAAGTCTCGCAGCCAACCATCTCCTGCAGCAAATCCCCCTCACGGCATCTCCACTAATCCAACTCCCTACCGCCGTCACGCTTCCATATTCGTACCAGTCGTTACCACTGGGTCTTCCTCACCCATCCACAGCTCCCGTGCCTCCAGTGAATGGCGATGGACCACCACCAGAAGGCGCAGGTTACATCACCTCGCCATCTGGGAATGTCTCGCAGACACCCGAAGCCATTATCCACTCCTGCCATGCCCTTATTCAGCACTTGCAAAACCAGAAATCATCTGCGGAACAAGTGTGGAGGGATTGGGAAAAGAGTATTGAAGACCGAGACCTTATGGAGAAGAGACGGGTTGCGCCAGGCTACCTAGACACAGGCATTCAGATATTGGAACCTACAAGGAAGACTTTTAATGCGAGTGATAACGAATCGCAACAAGTTACAAAGGGAGGCAGTGGAGGCGAGCAAGGGTCTACGGAAGCAGGTGATGAGCTAGATAGAGTGTTTGGAAAGATGGTTATGTAGGCAGTTCCAGCGGATTCAAGAGGGGTAGACGTGAATCTAGTGTCCATTTTTGCACTCTGCATTTCAGAATGGAACTTCCGCAAATCCTTGCAGCATTTCTATGCACATCACGCTCCTAAAAAACATCATTGTAACATAAAACATAAACTTGCCGCTACCTACTATGTCTGTGTGGGTTCCGGTAGCCGAACATGATAATCTGCCAGTCTTGTTAGCACTCTGCTAGTCGGAGGAGGGGATTGTGTCGAAAGTAACAACTTACCGGCAGCGCAAGAGATATATCTGACCCATGGCAAGCTGGGATATTGTAGCTTTGGCTCAATTATCTTCAAATATCTGACTTGGATTCCCGAGGTTGTGAAGTATGGAATCTCAAACTTGACGCTTATTGGTCGCTTTTTCCGTTCTGGCTCTGCTTCCCTGACACTTGGTAGTCCCAATTCCGCTCGCATCAAGAACTCTTTTCCGCCTCCAAACTGCTTGATCTTCCAAACAATAGCGGATTTCTCCGGGGCATAATGAACAGTACCGATATTAGTCCTAAATCGGGGGGAGTCGGCATCGTCAGGAACGGGCACAATGATCTCGACATTGTTAGCTGTGGATCGACGTTTGAATTGTGCTTTGGCCTATGGAAATCATTAGCCCGCCTCACGTATGCCCTAAATATGCAGCGGCTGTCACCAACCTTCAGCATGTACTCGATTCTAGACCCCGAATGGCTCTCGATCATGCATTCCACCCATATTAATGGCTTGACTTGTGTATTCAAGCGATAGCTCATCAATTCGAACTCTCCATCCGGTGGAATGAAGCTTATAGTTCGGTCGTTTTCGAACCGCGACAACCTCACACACTGGTGGAACTTGACATCCTCCATCTCAACTGCCTTCCCTCGGCTCGTTCGGCCTGTATTTTCGAACATCACCTTATCGTTGAGGCCCAACCGTAGTTCCGGCATTCCGGAAAGAAAACATTTCATCTTAACCGCGCCGAGAATTTCGGAGCGCAAGACGTTACCATTACTGTTGACAAGTAGGTTTAAAGATTCGATAACGTCCAAGAAAACCTCGTTCTTGCGGTACCGTATTCCTTCGGAGCGCCAGCTGACAGCATTGGTGACGGCTATTGGAGGACGGGCCTGGATTTCTAGTTTATGGGACTCTTGTGTGATATACCTTACGTTATGTGTTAGCGCTGAGTAGTGGTCATAGGATGCAGAAATGACCCACTCCTGTAGAATCTTTGTCTCTGTCGTTTGCGGGTATCCAAAATCCATCATCTCATCCAACAACTCGTAGATAATGACAAAGTTGTCCCTGATACTCTCCTCCTCCAACTCCTTAAAGTACTCGGTGAACACCTCCACAATCTTGTGTAAGAAAAGAAGGATCTCGGCAGCATTGGAGTTGCGTTTTGTGATAGCCAGGACATAGAGATTGTTGTGCCGAATGTAGAGATACTGTATAGGAGGCCGGACTGTGAGCACACCACATACAGGAGAGCATCGTCGAGGGGTAGGAGTTGGAGGGGCGCACAGACGTTGATACCCTCATGGGAAAAGCACGGCGGTACGGCAGAGCTCTCTTCTTCGGCCTCAAGGAGAAGCATTGGAAACTTCTCGACAGCAGACATAGGAATGTCTCCCCTGTAATTTCGAGCGAGGAGAGTCTGGTCATTCAAGGTCAATATAGAGCTGTTCATCGATTAACCGTGTGGATCTACCTTGCCCTTCAGATCTAAGAAGAATACCGCGGAAGCCATGATGAATAGTTGCGGGTTTCGGACTGCTAGTAGCTGGCACAGATTATAAGGCCACGATGTTGTCGTGTCGGCGCAATAACTCCAGGAAGCTCAAAGGTCAAAATTCGCTTAGTCAATTGGAATGGTGAGCGGGTAAAGTTAGCGCGTGGTGGTCACTGAGCAAAAATAAGTATAAGTACGAGGGGTCTCTGGTGTCTCTCTTTTTGTATCCTTGCATCCTTTTAGACAGTACAAGCAACATGTAACTTCATAACACCAGGATTTTTTCCTTCGTCGTGATGGGCGTTGTTGATTTTGCGATTTTGAGATGCAGAGAGGAGATCCTTTTACAGGACGTGTTCCATAAGAACTGACAAGACATTTTTCACTCTAGTCAGTGTCAGAGGTTCTCGACATCACTTTGGTAGCTACTCCGAAAATGGCAGCTCAGGACCATGTCTGCTGTCTGTTAAAGCGTTGTTTGTTCACAAGGAGATCACACAGTAGATACTATTCGAGATTGCTACTTAGTATCTATCAGAAAACCATGTTTCGGACTTTCATCCATTGTATGAAAACCTTTGAAGCAACATTTTACTGGTATCAGAATGCCAGACCAAAAAATAAAAATTTGCAACGCACTCCAAGTGAACGCCATATTAACGTACGTAAAATGTCTCAGTCCTCTCTTACAATTGCGTCACGACCGGGGTTTTGCCTCATTCTGCCTTCCATAACGTACAGCCGGTGCGAAACATTATCCACCGAGCACTGAGTGAATGATCAATTACATCGGCTTCTCGTCTGTAGTGGTGTAAGCGATTGTACTTTGTAATGTGATGAGGACATCATGTAATACCTTGTTGGCTGAGAAGGAGTCCATATCTTCTCTTGAGGGTCACACGGTGCCTAAATCATCATCTCATGTTAGAAAAGCTCATAATTGCTAGAAAGTCTGAGAGAATGAAGAAAAGTGGCTTGACAGGTATCAGAAGGAACAATTGGATAAATTTATAATTTGGAGATAATCCTCACGGGGTTATTTTGCGTATAGGAGGCCAAATATTCATCATAATATCAAGGAAACGTAGTAGAAGCGCAAGTTAAAAGTAGTAGATGACGGACCTAGAGTATTTATCGTCGGGAGAGAATCTGGCGGGATGGGCAGATTTGGTGACAGCGCCCGATGCAGTGATCTTCTTGAGAGTGTAGATACGTTTTCCAGTGCTGTCCAAGGTGTACATCAAATGCATGGTAGGCGATTGTGTGGTTGGCGATGATGGGTTGAAGAGAAGAGTGAAGATTCTGAGAAAACTAGAAAAGGCCAACGCGCTTTGCTAATGCCAAGACAATTCAGATGTCCGCGCTCACCAATACGCACCACGCCAACCCGCAACACCAACAGCGATCGCAGACACCAGAGTGAACCGAACTTCCATCCACATACATCATACGGATACGAAACACTACAATGGCCTCGATTGATCCCGTTGAACCATCCAGTGCGCAACCCTTGGACGAACCGAAGGATTCTCGAGAAGACACATCGAAAGATGGTCCTCCAACGACAAAGGCAAATACCAATGATGACGAACGCGACTTAGGGCCAGTGAAGGAGCCATCGACAGAGGAAGTGCCTGGGGAACAAGGCAATGAGAATCCTCCGCTACCCCCTGGCCCACCGCCTGAAGAGTCGACTGAGGGCGACGATGGTTGGACACCAGTGTGGGACAGCACCTACGGCTCGTACTACTTTTATAATACAATCACTGGCGAAACGACATGGACCAATCCACGGGTACCAGAAGCTACAACTGATCTTAATGTGCCTGCAACTGCTAGCAATGAGTCCACCTCGCCTGAGTCAGCCACTCCTCAATATGATCCGCTGCAATACAACCCCGCAATACATGGAGACTACGACCCCACAGCTCCTTATGCGCAGGTCCAAGAACCTGTAGACGATGCCTCACAATACACAGCCACTGCCGCATTCAACCGCTTCACCGGAAAGTTCCAGCCATCCTCGTCTCGGCAGGTTCCAGAGAACCACAATGATGAGAATAAGTCCAGACGACAGATGGAGTTCTACTTTGATGTTGATGCAGCGGCCAATAGTCATGACGGGAAGAGCTTGAAGGCCGAGCGTCAAACGAAGAAGCTCACCAAGAAAGAGCTCAAACAGTTCAAGGAGAAGCGGCGGGCACGGAAGGAGGAGAAACGAAAGGCGTGGTTGAAAGATTAGATATGCTCGTTGGCATTACATTTGTACCTCAGCGGTTGGATGAGTTGGGGACATGAATCATGCGGTTTGTACAACAGGACAGCTTGGGTACTTGAAGAAATGGAGGAAGGGTTGGTGTGGAAATTTTGGATCTTTGGCAGGCGTTATATTTCGATCTTTGGGGAATACGTGTTACGTTACTGAGTGCTGTTTAATTACGCATGACTTTTGGTGTTTGGATTTCATGTATCTGTTTTCTGCCTGTACGATTCCTGGTCACTTGCTTTTAAAAACTGAAGAAGTACGTTCGCAAATACTACATCTAGAGGATGTTTTCCAGATTTAGTGTTCACTTTGACTCACTAGGCTAAGCTCTTGTGGTACTTTCAATTGAGTTTAATTTTGAGCCGCCAACCCCACCATGGACTAACCCCACCTCTAAAATTCTGCAGCGATCTTCAAATCACTATACCCAAGATGACCCAACAAATCTTATTACAACTCTCCGAGGAGCAGATTGATGACCTACTATACTTTGCACGCGCCAGCGAAACCGACAACTTTTTTGAAACCCTTGCCGAGATCAAGACATCCACCACATCAACTGACGTCGCAATATTGCTCGCAACGCGAGATGGATACTCCGGCAACAATGCCCTCCATATGACGGCCGGGAATGGCCACCTCGGTTTGTCTTCATGTTTCACACTCAATCACCATTCTAAACCCCAGCTTACATGGTTTTCAGAGCTCACCAAAAAGATACTCTCTACCCTCCCAGCACCCACCACCCCCGACGCATTACCTCACGCCCTCCTCTCGCATAGAAACTCGGCCGGCAACACGCCGTTGCACTGGGCGGCGCTGAATGGACATCTTGAGGTGGTGAAGATTCTGGTTATGGCGGCGAATGCGGACCCTACGATTACGAATAGTGCTGGGCATGATGCGGTGTATGAGGCGGAGTTAAATGACAAGAAGGATGTTGTGGATTGGCTGCTAGGGCATTGCGAGAATCTTGAGGAGGGCGTGGCCAGCAATACAGCTGGAGAAGAGGAGGTGGACGAGAAGGAAGAGCTGGAGAAGGAGAAGGAGAAGGAGAAGGAGAAGGAGAAGGAGAAGGAGAAGGAGAAGGAGGGGAAGGGGAAGGGGAAGGGGAAGGATGTGCTTATGGTCAACAATTAAAATGGGTGTTTGTGTCGAATGAAACCTTAGGTAAAACATGGCGTTTTGGTACTATTAGATATCGGAAGGGTTCTTTCTGGCTGATTAGTTTGGCCCGTTGTTATTCTCAGGCAATCAGTCGATGAGATAGAACCTCTAACAGGGCTCTGTCATTTGACATTGGAGGTTGCCCAAAATCTGTGGAGAAAAAGATACAGTTTGCTGAAAAAGCTGAAAAAGCGCCATTGAGTGCATTGTGTAACAATATTGACGCCAGGTCACGTGTGACTTCTGTTCACGCTAGTCCTTAACTCGTTCACGCGACCAACTCGGCGACAGTCTCAAGCTCAGCACCAAATTACGAGATGAATTCAAATACCATCAACTCTAGGTCCGAAGTTGCCAGCGCACTTTCCTCTCTACTTCCATCTGATCTCTCAATATCGCTTTATCATATTGCTACCTCTCCAGCAAAAACTACACCTTTATTTACACCAGCACCTTCCAAGCGGCCGGCCGCAACCACCCTCGAATCGCACTTCATCGCGATCTCCCACGAAAATGTCCTCGCCTTCGCTATAGAGCTGCTTATCTATACTCTCGTCGCTTCCGGTGAGCGAATCATCTTTGTCTCGAAAGCCGACAGCAGTGGATACCTCCCTTCTTCAGCAGTGTCTTACACACCCGCCAATGCACCGGAATCAAGGGTTTCGTTGCTCCGCAACGTCGCTATGACGGCTGTTCGCGTTATTCTCGAGGGTGCAAGAGCTGTGAATCCAACATCTAAGATCACTGTATCGCTGTTTGCACGAAGTCAAACGCAGTATCTGTTCCCTAATTCGGCCTCGAATGCAACAAAACACATTTTGGAGGACCGAGGACTGATCGCGTGGTGGTGTAGAGTGCTCGATCCCATATTCCAACAGTACACGGATCAGGGTGCAAAGGCATATCTTCTCGTCCCGGGATTTGATAGGCTACAGACTCGCAAGCTATTCCCTGCACGTAAAGACACAAATGAGGTGCAGTGGGTTTGCGGTCATCCGTTAGTTACTGATCCGGACCGTGATTTGACCGTAAGAGAAATAATTCCACATTTTCCGGATGATCCCAAAGCGCGGTTTTTGGATGAATTGAATGGCGATGAGAGTGGGAAGAAGGTGATGCAGAGAGGGAAACAGTGGAACAGTATTCGTTCTGTGGAAGATTTTTGGGAGATGATGAGCATGAGACAGGAGTGCTCGTTGGGTAGATGTGTTGGATTCATATGGGTGGTTATTGACGGAGAACCAAAACCAGAGAGTACGCAGACTCCGTCATCTCAACATATGACTGAGCCTAAGAGTCCGTCGTCTCCACGGCCCGAGAGCCAGGAATTTGCACAAGTGAGCACACAGAAATCAATGCAACAGTTCAGAAAACACGACATCCAGCTGTCCATCGACACACAATTATCCAGTGTCTCATCAAGGGCTGACCCGATATCAGAATCGCCAAAGAAACGCTCCCGACCTGAACCAGCCTCTATCATCATGTCTCCACGCAAAAAGAAACTAAAGGCTCTCGACTCTGACAACCTCATGCTCAAGCCACCTCTAGTCAGTTCTGCAATCGTTCTCGACGAGAAACGATATCAACGTACAATCGACTCACTCCTATACCATACCGATTTTGGAACGTACGACCTCGCAAAGGAGGGAACTAGGAAGTGGGTTCAGCGGAGTTATGCTACTGTCAAAGCGAGTGACGTCATTATCAGAGATGGCTGGGATTGGGGCGAATTGGTGACAGGGATGGTAGAAAGAGCTGCTGAGAAGGCGAAAGAGAAGGGAGAGGGGATGGCAGGTGTTAATGTTTTGATGGGGCGGCGAAAGAAGCCGGAGCCTAATGTTTTGACTGCTGGATTGGTGAGGAAAAAGGGAAAAAAACCAGCAGAGGCTATATCAGCGGCAGATTCCTTAGACGCGGGACCGGCCAAGCAACAGGGGAACTCAGCAGAAACTAAGCAGGCAACGAAGAGGGGAGTGGAATTAGAGAAAGCACCAGCGGTAAATGTGTTGGGAGCCAACCTAGTGAGGAGGAAGCCAAAGGCCGAGTAAAGGTAATACGTAGACGATTTCGTAACAATAAATTTTTGTTCCCTTAATGACAATGGATATTAAAACATTGACCGAGTGACCTCCGATGACCTAAGACCAAACACTCCTGCTATTCCTTCGTTTACATCTTCATCTATCCATACTATCATGTCCAGTCTCCCTTCTACGACTCCGCCCGAGCTATTCGACCGTATTACAACCCTCCTAACTTCCTTCCATGTTGCCCTCGCTCATTCCACCTCACTAACTCTTGCAATCGCCTCCCCCCGAAGCTCCCCTCCGGTCCTACACACCCTCACTTTCCCCGGCAGCACTCCTAGAGAAGCATGGCGTTTCACCATCTACCTTTCCCTCCTCTCCGCCATCCACCACCTCCTCTCCACCAACCAAACCGCAACAAAACGCGATATCTTCTACCAGCACATCTCGTTATTCCGGACGCAGGCAGTTGTCGACAAAGCGGTTGAAGAGCTTGCAGCAACGTTCTCTGTTCCTCGGAGTGCGCTTGGGGTTGTTGCGGCAGCGAAGGGAATGGTCAAGGGTGGGATGCGAATTGTAATGTCTAGAGACGAATCGGTGGAGTGTTCTACCGCCGCAACACTGATCCCGCCTGGAATCCAAGTGGAGAGGATCGAACTGTTGGATGAAGTGGAGTGGATACTATTCATCGAGAAGGAGGCGATTTTCCAGCGTCTCGGCGTGGGGAAGAAGGGGGTGGCGATCACGGGAAAGGGATATCCGGATGTTGCAACTAGGGAGCTTCTGGTGCGGCTGGCAGCTATGGGGAAGAGGGTGTTTGCACTTGTCGACTTGGATCCGCACGGGATTGAGATAATGGCGACGGTGAGGTTTGGGAGTAGGGCTATGGCACATGAGGGGGTGAGGCTTTGTGTGGAAGGGCTACATTGGATTGGTGTGAGGTATGAAGACCTCGTTGACATTAAGAATGGTAGAGAGGGGTTATTGGGGTTAACATTGAGGGATCGACAGAAGGCTGTGGGGATGTTGGCGAGGGCCTGGATGGAGGAGGTCCCGGAATGGAAGGAGGCGTTACAGAGGATGTTGTTTTGTGGGATGAAGGCTGAGATTGAGATTCTCGGAGAGGACTTGTGGGAATGGACCGAAGGGAAGATCGGAGATTTGTGAGCTAGTTTAGGACGTATAGGCGCATGGAAAGTATGAGACCACAGGACTAAGAAACGACTTTACGCATATCTTTCTGGTCTGGAATTAAGACCTCCAAAACGTAAAGCAAGCATATTTTCAGAAATTTATTAAGATAGTGTCATTATTCTCATCGGCATCAGCAATATTTACAATCTACTTTTCACGTATAACATCTCCACTCCTCCCCGGCTGTCAACCCATTGCTCCCCTTCCTTCATTCCCCACCATTCTTCCAGTGCCTCCTTTCCTTCATGTCCCGGTATCAGCGCTTCGCCCTCCCACCCTTCACTTTCAAATGCGGGACTATCCTTCAAAGTCACGGGCGGCCCAAGCTGAAACCCTTCCGCTCTAAGCTCCAGGTGCGTCTTTACAAGTGTAACACATACATCGCTGCCATCAAAAATTACCTCCCATTCCTGCCTCCTCTTCTCCAGGAAAGTCTCAGTAAACAGCTCTCTCAGAGCTGGCCAGTTCTTTCTATCCCCACGGTCCGGGACATCTGTTCTCTCCGGGAGTAGGCGCTCAATAAATTCTTTATAGAACTGCGGTTCCAGTGCTCCTCTATCCTACATTAGCGCAACCTCCATAATAGACAGGGGGATACCAACACAGCCATAAATCCACCATCCTTAGTCTTGTAGGTGTCATAAAATGGTGCGCCACCGTCCAGCATATTCGTTCCCCGCTCGTCCCTCCAATTTCCATCTGGAGACATCTGGTTAGACCGTGGGTAACTGGTCAGGTACGCTGCACCATCAACCATATTTGCCTCAACCACCTGCCCCTTCCCAGTACTCGTTCGGTGGAGGAGAGCGAGAAGGATGCCGACGAAACACATCATCCCGCCCCCCGCAAAGTCTCCCAGTATGTTTCCCGGCGCATGCGGGTTCTCTCCAGGCCGTCCTAGCATAGAGAGAGTACCCGCGGTGCCAATGTAGTTGATATCATGCCCTGCCATCTGCGCGTACTTTCCGTCCCTTCTGAAGCCTGTCATCCTCGCATAAATAAGTCGTGGATTTATGGCGAGGAGAATGTCTGGCCCGAGACCAAGGTTCTCCAACACCCCCGGGCGGAAAGGATCGATCAGGACATCAGCAGTTTTGGCAAGACTCTTGACCAGTGCGATGCCAGATGGAGCCTTGAGGTTGACGCGGATAGAGCGTTTGTGAGATGCTAGGCGGTCGTCGGTCGGTCGGTGTGGAAGGTTATGGCGGTCGATGCGGAGGACTTGAGCGCCGTAATCGGCGAGGAGTTTCCCAGCGAAGGGGCTGGATGAGAGTTAGATCGAGAGGCGGAGAATGAGGAGTGAAGCGGATCTTACCCAGGTGCAAGGCCCGCGAACTCGAGGACGATGAGGGATTTAAGAGGTGGCGGCGATGTCATTGATGCGTCAGGATAGAAATTATGGTATAGCTTGAGCTTGAGCTTAAGCTTAAATATAGTGGAACTAAGATGATCCGGTAACTACTTAACCGGGAGCCGAGGTTCGATATCGAGGTCTCAAGAAAACATTTGATGCTGCGAAGCTAAAGAAGTGCTAACGCTGCTTATCCACCAACGAAACTTCCTTCCCCCCCTCAAAACGAAGGAGATACATACTGTTATGTGCTCAATGGTGAATGGTATCTTGTGAGGTGTCCGGGCGTGGTTAAGACAAGGTGTGGTCAATGCATTCAGGGGCTTAGCCTTAGCGCCGGCGTGTCACAGATAGACGAAGCATTGAGAAACGCCGATATAAAGCATTTTGGTCGAATTCTGAGATTGACAGAATAAAATGAAACGAAAACTCTACGAACAAGAGTGAAAGTCAGACGCTCTTTGGTGCTACTTAAGTACTCGAGACGCAATTTTTTCTTATTCTTTAATGGCATGCTGTCAAATTAAAAAAACAAAATAGTGACATATTCCAGCGTTTTCCTATGCATATACTGCTGAGTAGTCTGAACTAGCTCCTGACCAGCCTGGAAGAGAATAGTATCGATTATGGACGACTCCCAACTAAATGACAATAAAGCCACTGCCTCCATTGAAACAAGTATCCCCAGTATCGTCGTATTATTTGTCCATTTTTGCTTTCATTCATCTTTTTCGACCTTCTCTATGTTGTCACACTCACTTCATCTAGACAAATAAAATTCTGCCCCTAAGAAGCAGAACCCACCCCTAAGTATCGGCGGAGGTGGTGTTGGGGCCTCATGAACATCTTCTATCAATATAACCACCTAGAAATTACATGCTTCCTGTTCGCCACAAAACTTTATCCCGTCTTTCAAAGCACTCTTGAGCCGCTCTGTCTTTTCCCTCTCGAGCTCCCCCTCCCCAACTTCAGATTTTATTCCCTCCTTTAGCCTGTTCCAAGCCCACCGCTCGCTTTCTACAATCGCCTCCCTTCCTCCCTCCCTAACCGTCTCTTGAAATCCCCGTCTTTCCCGCATCCACCGGCTTTGTAACCATCTCGCACTTCCGACAGTTCCAACAGCAGCCACAGTAAGCGCCGAATACAAGGGTATATCAGATAGATACAGCAGTGCTGACGACGCGGCGGAGAGCGCGGAGGTGGAGAGTGAAGAGAGTAGGTATTTTTGTGCCGTGGCTTGGAGATTGGGGATGAGGGTGGTCATGATCTCATTTCGCTTCTCTTGGATGTACATAGGACGCTCTAGCTCTAGCTCTAGCTCCAGCGAATTGGGGTTGTTGTAACCTGCACCAAAAAGCCGACCGGCTAGGAAGGTAGCGTCTTCTTCACTCTGAGTGAGAAAAGTTGTGGTTACGATGTGCTGGGAGATGTTGTCAACATCGTCAACTCGCCATAAAAGCTTCCACCACTCAAGCTTGCGCCATTCTGGAGAGTCGGCGGAGGATTTGAGCTCAATATGCGCGGTGTGACTCCAGGTTATGATGGCGGAAGCCAGAGTTTCGGGAGTGTCACCATCTTCTATACGTGTGGAGGTAGGGGAAGCAGTAGAAGTAGAAAGTTCGTGGCTAGCGGAGGCAAAGATATCGTGGAGGAGGGATTTGACGGCGGGTTTGAGAGTGTTTGAGGTTGTGGTACCAGCCAGAAGCCACACTTTCACGTCTTCTATACCCTGGCCGCGATCGAGATCGATGACTTGGATGTGCTCATTCTTTGCCACAGCTCCAGGAAGTGAGATGAGTCGCAGAACCTGCTGAGGCTTGTATGTAGTCGGCGTGATAGTCTCCAGTAATCTCGCTACACCCTCTGCGCCGGAGCCGCCATAGAACAGTGTTTTATGCACAGGATATTCGATCACTCTTGCGCCGGGGGTATCGGTGGATTGAAACTGCGGCACTAATAGGTCGGCAGAAATCCGCGAGGTGACAACGATCTCAATGTTGTTCGCCCTGAGCACCTCCATCGGCGCCGTAAGGATTGAGAGTGGTGATCCGGCGGGTGTGGTGAGTTTAGGATATATTCCAAAGCTTCATTTATCAGTCGAGCTGATGGATAGGTAAAGGTTAAATATATACCGCAGCAAGAGACCTTGCCCAGGTTTTACTCCCTGCGCAATCCACTCTTTCATTTCTCCGCTCCATCCTTGGTCACTGCCAAAGATTGCGGTTAGAATATCTGGGCCGATAACTGCTATCCGCACAGGTGCGTCCTTTTGTTCCAGTCCTCGAACCGCTAACTCGATGCGAGAGGGCGGGCCTCCATGACCGAGGGTAGAGAGGGTGGTGAGAATATGTTCAAGCTGCTCGTAGGGATGCGGAGAGGGAGTAAATGGCGGTGCTTCGATGGAAGTCGTGGAATTGATTGTGGAGTATGGCTGGAGACATTGCGGAGGGCGTGAAAGCGCGCGACAAAAGAGGGTGGTGGTGGCTGAAGTTCGCCGGGGAAGTGGTAGTCGCGGAGGCATGAGAGCAAAAAGTTAGAATGACGTCGGAAGAGCATGGGTGTAACTAGCCAAGCCGGAACTGTCAAAAGCTAAATGTTCCGAGTTTATTAGTGTTTTACTCGTGGGACTTCACGGCTTTGCAATGATATGTGTCAGATTGGTAGCAGAGTTAGCGTTCACTAGGGTGCGATCCACCAGTCATGAAACGACACATAAAGGTCGTACATATCTAGTGAGAACCTGTGATTTCCTTGTCTAAATTTCAAACGAACCCAAACGTTATATTCATATGGGACAGCATAAATCTGCCATTCGCACTGAAAAGCCTCTGGAGTGCTAGCCTCCCCCGATTTCAAAGCCCATCAAAACGGAACAGTCCCATTATCTCACGGCTTTCCATTCACCTCCTTTGCATATTCCTCAATCGTCTTCCACTTGAAGTAGCTTTCTCCTAGATTGATAAGTTCATTATCGTTCCTCGTAGATCAAGCACGCCCTCAGCCATCATGATAGGCAACAGCGGACCTATATATCCATCTGCATTAACACTCCACTCACTTCAGTCATACTGTATCACAACTCACCTAGCATCCCCGGCGGAAGCGATGTCTTATTTTTATTATAATCCTCCCAAGCTTCCTTTAGACTCCTGAACTGAAGCTTCAGTGCCTCCCGCTCTCAGACTCGAATGCGTCTGCATATTCCTTTTAGTGTCTTATTTGACATTGTCCATTTCAAAAGCTGATTAATGTATCGTCACAGTAAGAAAGTGAGTATACACGCTAAGGTGATCGGCACTCTCCAGCGTATACTCACTTTCTTACCACGACTGTACTTCCACTAAAAAAAAACATCCGGATTCAAGGTAGTCTCTGTATAGCTAATCAGTCCAAAATCTTAGACTCGAATCTCGTCGATCACTCCATCGCGCCTGGCCAATTTTCAGCGGCGTTCATTGCCAGACCCAAAGCTGTACGCAACCTAATCTAAGTGGCTAACAGATTCATGCTTCAATGCATCCACAGCCAAAAACAGACCACCAGTCTCATGTACTGCACCACCGCATCAGTCTAGGTCGTTCTCTGCGGCTGTCATGGAAGTAGCTGCGCCAAACCCCTTGCATAACGCGATTACGTCAAGTGATGTTTCAACTCAAAGTAGAGAAGGCGCAGTGCCCTTGTATCAGTTCCTGCACTCCACAAAGAAAAACCACGCCATCGTGATTCTGGGAATACCTAAATATTACTACTTTCTCAAAAGTCTCAAGCGTTAAACATATGCTATTGCTATGGCGCAAGGGCATATGCTGACAGGCGGGACATTAAGTTTTATCGGAATATGGACCAGACTATTCTTCGCCTGCGCCTGCGTTCCTTTGCTTCACTTCTTGACTAGATTTTTCTTGTCTCTCATAAGCTCGTTCGTCGAAATGATGAGAAATCCCACAGGGACTAGCTAGCGAGTGCAATTCTTCAATTCCAGGAATGTGATTTCTGGCGTGCTTGAATTCTGACGGCTATGAGTACATTAATATTACGAAATCCTCGAATTGTCAGAGCGGTTTTCCCTCTACCATTCTCTCGCTTTTTGTACACCTCAGTTGCTTCTCTAGCCGTTTAGCAACAAGGTCGTCCATCTACTAAGTGGGTTAATTAGAATGTCATTGAGCTGGCATTGATCGTACGAACACGATCCAAAAATTTCCACTCTAAACCCTTTCCACTGCTTCCACCTCCACGGGCCCGGGAACAAACGTTCTCTGGGCAACGATTATGAGCACCACATAAATTGCGAGTTCTAGTACAGGAGCGTATACGGTCCTTCATGTCATAAACTCGCCATCTACTTCAGTCACAACCGTAGTTTCTGAACCCGCCACAAATCCTTCCACACTAGAAGTTCCAAGCTCCTCCACCGCTACAGTACCTTCCGCCATACCAGCCGCTCAAATTGAACCAGACTTACCCTCAAAGACTGTCACCACAATAGCCGGCACTTCCATAGCTGTCTTCTTGCTGCTAGCCCTCCTTTACTTCCTTTACTATCGCCGGCGCCAACAGCACCAACATACCAGCGGCCAAAATCTCACTAGCACCTCTCTTTCTATTTCATTTCCCCAATCTCGAGAAAGGGACCTAGAAAGAGCTTTTATTCTCCGCCTGCCTGTCTATCGGTGGGAGGAAAACGGGTATTCTTCATAGACGAGCCCGAGCAACATCCCGCATTACAGCAACTTCCAAGACCAGTGCCACTGGTACATCTGGTTCCTCCTACCGAGTCCCACCCTGGAACACTGGTCCAACTTCGATCATCCCTATCGAGCAATTTGCTGTCATGTTATTTGCTCCCAGGCCAACGCTATCCACCTCCTGAATATCCTCCGCGTGGGGTACCTTTGCGGCCATCAAGAGTCAGCAGTCAACCAGGTAAACGCTCGCAACGACGGCCAAGCACACAAAGCAACCGGTTAGAGCGAAGAGCAATCTGTTTTCTTCCAGGAGCTGGTCGACATTCCCTTTCATCAGATAGAATAATCCCAACTCCACCAAGAGCACAAACCCCCGGAAGTAGTGAATCGGTCTCCTCATCTGGAAAACTGACGCTTCACCATCCGTCGACTGAAACGCTTCTGCTGCCGTTTGTTGTGGAGGGAATTGAAGAGGAGGGTCTGGGAGTGGGCTGCGGCAGCTCGAGTATTGATGGATCGACGACTACTGAGGCTTTGGCAAGTGTACTGCAATCCCCACCACCTACTAGAGGATCGACACCCGAAGGAGAACGCGTCGGTATTACTATAGTTATACCAAGACTAGCGTCACTGCGATCAACAACCGGAGTTTCTGCGAAAAAAGACCCATGCTGCGAGGAGGGTGAGGTAGACTACTGCCTCACCGACGAGTACGAACTCAAAAAGGTTTCGACCCGCAGAGGAGCACAACCACCCATTAGCGGAAGTTCACCTAGAACCCTAAGTCTAGGTGCATTCGTCTCCGAGCAGTTTATAACTCCACCGATACCTCGCACACCAATCCCGACCATATCAGAAAATGGCGCTGATGAAGCCTTGGCACAGAATTCTCGTCAGCGAAGGAATGGCACGTCTACGTTAGCGTTAAATCTGCCTGAGACTTCGGAAACAAGCTGTCTTCCTATTAGGAATATGTCCAGCTATCATTCCCTTCGCGAACAACGCTCATAAACATTCCTTTCGATTTCATCTAGATCCGGATCAAGTGTTGCATTAGTTGAAGATGAGCCAAAGGAGAGAAGTAGGGGAAGCTTGTTCTCTCGAAAGCTCCCAGGGTCTTAATAGTATCTCTAAGAAGCTACATAGATTAATAGGAAAGTTGGGAGGATGGGAGATTGGTTGGGTGCCTTTCTCGAAAAGCCTGGTGCAATATTAAGAAATTAGACCATCCTCTACATGTTCAGTTGTCAGATTTGTTGCCGTTTCCCTCTTAGATGGCGATCAATCAGGTTGGCCAATAAGATGTCCTTAAGCGCCATTACGTACTGTAAATCAACCAATCAGGATCCGCACACCAAATAGCAACAAATCTTACAAAGCCGAGCGTGTAGGGGATAGATTATTCTTGTCAAGATGTAGAGGGCAAGAGCATGTGATATATTAGGTGATGTGATTGTGCTGGCATTCTTTAGCTTTTGTGTATTCGTGCTTCCCCGCCACTCACCTATCTAATATCATGTATTGTCCTTCGAAGGAGAAACTCTACCAATTTCAGACCCTTCAACCGAAGTCCACTTAAGCGCATCCTTCCTCGATAATTTAACCAGTCCGTCTCCATTTTAATTCCTCTGCACCATCTGTACCTTCAGCGACAACATCTTCTTCGTCTCCCTCCCTCCGTCGAACAATTCCAGCACCAGGACCCAAGATGGCTGTCGATCCATCATCCTCGGCATCGTCAAACCGAAACTGGTCAACGTTTTCCGCAGTAATCCACCCGCCCTCGCCAGGAAATCCCTGTAGTCTGGGTTCGTCTCCATCGCCCTCAAATAGAATACGGTCTTCGACTTCCCCGTCCCCGTCTTCACTGTTCGATGTGGCTGAATGGAGGCTCGTGCACAAACTTAAAGCTTTGAAGATTGCATTGGCAACGTCGGATTGGGAGGTCTCTCCCGTAGCATTGGGTATCAAGATAAGCTCCAGGAGTTCCTCATCGTCATATTCGTCGGAGTTGGAGACGTTTGAGATGTCTGGCGTAAGCGAGATTTGCATGTACAACCCTGTATCGGTCCCTATTCGCTGTATGGCGTGGAGAGTGAGAGAGAGGTATGGTATGACTGCTCCGACCGAAAGGGGCTTGTTGAAAAGAATTAGGTTCCTGGGGAAAGGGTGGGTTAGCTTCGGCAGCTCGATTATCCGGAAGAATGGGTCGGTAGTGTACTCATTGGTAACCCAGAGATCGATGCCCTCCACCGGGATCTCCGCAGCCGAACCGCTGTCATCCGTTCCTTGAGTCCCAAATATAGGGATGAGAGAAGCTTGATCGTTGGAGATAAGGGCCTTGCTGTCGACTTGGTGGTAGTGAAGAACGGGTGTGGAGAACGATTCTGGGGTTTCGGACTGGAAGGTTGACAGCGGGGTGTAGGAGGATTCCTCCGGAGAGGATCTGATTATGGTGAGAGGCATCGTGGGTGGCCGAATAGATGAGCGGACGTTGGTTGATAGATAGAGCAAGAAGTTACGTTGACACCTAGAGCAATAATGGTAGGAAGAGTGCGGCTCAAGCCAACTAAGCGCGCCTCCTATTAGGTTTTAACACCTTAACCTTAACTGCACCCCTGCAGAAAAAGTACGTACTTATCGTTAAGCTTAACGACGCTCCTACATCCAATTGATAACTGGAAGTACTAAGAGGTAATTTGATGTTGGTCGATCGACCACACTCCCAGTCGAGTGTTGCCATGCACCTTCTCCTTATTCTGCTTCTGCTTCTGTTTCTGCCTCTGCCTCTGCCTCTGCTGCTGCTTCCGCTTCTGCTGCTTGCTTTCCCCAAATCCCAAACTGGAAGAATTCCACGCTGGAGAGAGACTGATGTCTTCTTCCTCTCACTTCCTTTCCACACTCTCTGTGCGCGGAAAATACGACTGCGAAACTGCACGCTCCCTCTTTGTTGTTGTTGTCGCCGCCTACTTGCCAATTTCTAGCTGTCTTGCGCCTACTCATTCTGTCGCCCAGTTTATCCGCATGACTGCAGCAGCTTTTGCCTCAGCATTACCACTGTCTGCAACACTCGGCGGTGGCGAATCCGACCAAATTTCGACTGGTTTAGAATGGAGTCGCCACCCTTTTTGGGGCTGGTTTGCTCTTCTCTATTATATCATCATATGGATGCTCATCATTGTGGGCTATAGTTGGATGTCTGTTACCTTATTCCCCTTCGTACTCTCACAGTCCTCCGCTGACACCCGGATCATGTAGACGTCGAACTTATGCCAAACTTCCCCCCCCGCCGCAAATTCCGGATGCTGAACTACCTTTTGTTACGATTCTGCGGCCAATAAAGGGATGCGATCCGAACCTCAATCTTTGTTTAGTCTCTACATGTCTCCTCGACTACCCACCCGACAAATTCGAGCTTGTGTTTTGTATCGCATCACCTGCCGACCCTGCGATCCCGGTAGTCAATCATGTCCTCGAACAGTACCCAAATGTCAACGCAAAGTTAGTAATCAGTGAGGAAGACGTAGGACCAAACCCAAAGATCAGGAATTTGAGCAAGTCGTACCGCGAAGCCACAGGCGACATTGTTTGGATCCTCGACTGCAACGTTTGGGTCACGCCTGGAACTCTTCGTCGCGCTGTTGAGTTATTGGAAGGAATACAGGGCCACCCTGGATATAAGCTTGTTCACCATCTTCCAATTGCTTTCGACATCACCTCAACCCTTTCTCATGTTCGCGATAGTTTTCTTCCTGCGCCCTCAGCCAGGAGTTCCTCTAGTCCGTTACTTCAAAAGGACTCGAACCCTGTCGAGAAAAATTGGTTGATGAAGTTGATAGCCTATGGTGGAGGCAGACTTGAAGAGAACTTCTTGTCGAGCTCGCATGCAAAATTCTATTCAGCCATCAATACACTCAGGCTGGCGTCTTGTGTGGTAGGAAAATCAGAACTGTTTCGCCGCAGTCATCTCGCCGAAGTAACACGAGACGGAGGCGCAAATGCAGGATTAAACTACTTTGCCGATCACATCTGTGAGGATCATATGATATCCGCAAAGCTCTGGAGGACGCCCTTAGAAGAGGAGCGATTACGCAAGAGGAAGTGGGGTAAACATGCAATGGGACCTGATATTGTCTTCCAACCGCTGTCGGATATGTCAATTTCTGAGTACATGGCAAGAAGAATTCGATGGATTAGTGTTCGGAAATATACGGAACTTTTTGCCACTTTGATGGAAAGTACGACCGAATCAATCTCCATGTCGCTAATCGGAGCTTATGCGGCCACCACTATTCCCTTTATCAGCAATTCAATTGGAAACTCCTGGTCTTCCTTCTGTGGGGCTTGGTTGTTCAGCATGTTTATCTGGGCTACATTTGACAGACACTTGTTCAACTTCATCCATAGCTATAGGTCAACAGCTGTCGACGAGAATTCGCCTTCTTTCATTACCAAGCAGGGAGGCCGGACTTTGGCAGCGTGGATTTTTCAGTGGATCGGTAGGGAGGGGTTGGCGTCTTATGTTTGGATTCGGTCGTTGTTACCTGGTCCCATTGCTTGGAGGGGAGGACTTTATAGAATTAAGTGGTCGGACAAGAAGGTAGTTGAGATTGGCAGAAGCATTGGTGGCGGAGGTAATAGTGATAAACGAAGGGATTGAAGAAATGGGCAGAATGGGAGTTTCGAAGGTTTGCTTTCAAGACTTTTGTTTTGATGAATCCTGGGTGTATAGAATATCTTTATTATCTGTTTAAGGATACGGATTGTTGGTCTGCAGTATTTTTTTTTTTGGGGGGGGGGGGGGGGGGGGGTGGGTAATG